>JACCDV011138752.1_pt1 | contig 136677 bp, 105 predicted proteins | sample 7446131 | NCBI WGS metagenome assembly JACCDV01 (sample SAMN15323448, study PRJNA562643) | freshwater metagenome | isolation source: river surface water | place: USA:Blue River Watershed | collected 2017-08-17 | reverse complement strand
GTTCGCGCCCCCGTGGCCCGGGCATGGAGCGCGCCGAGTTGCTGGCCGTCAACGGCGCCATCTTCACGGCGCAAGGCAAGGCCCTGAACGCCGTGGCTTCGCGCCATGTGAAGGTGCTGGTGGTCGGCAACCCGGCCAACACCAACGCGTACATCGCGATGAAGTCGGCGCCCAGTCTGCCGAAGAAGAATTTCACCGCGATGCTGCGCCTGGACCACAACCGCGCCCTATCCCAGATCGCGGCCAAGACCGGCAAGCCCGTGTCCTCCATCAAGAACATGGTGGTGTGGGGCAACCACTCCCCGACCATGTACGCCGACTACCGCTTCGCCACCATCAACGGCGAGTCGGTCAAGGACATGATCAACGACCAGGTCTGGAACGAGACCGTGTTCCTGCCCACCGTGGGCAAGCGCGGCGCCGCCATCATCGAGGCCCGTGGCCTGTCGTCGGCTGCTTCGGCCGCCAACGCCGCCATCGACCACATGCGCGACTGGGCCCTGGGCACCAACGGCGCCTGGGTCACCATGGGCATCGCCTCGCAAGGCTGGTATGGCATCCCCAAGGACGTCATGTTCGGCTTCCCGGTCACCTGCGAAAACGGTGAGTACAAGGTCGTCGAAGGCCTGCCGATCGACGCCTTCAGCCAGCAGTGCATCGACAAGACGCTCAAGGAACTGACCGACGAGCAAGCCGGCGTGGCCCACCTGCTGTAAGGCGTGGCCATGCATCCGCGCGACATCCTTCTGGGGGCGCAGGCAGGCGCGGTGCGCCTGCCGGTCTGCGACCACTACAGTGGGGTGGAAGTGCGGATGCGCAAGAGCCTGCAGCTGCAGGCCGAGATGCACGAGGAATTTGGCACCTGCGTCTTTGACGTGACCCTCGATTGCGAGGACGGTGCCCCGGTGGGCGGCGAGGCCGAGCACGCCGCCCTGGTGACCGAGCTGGCGCTGGGCGCGTCGGCGCAGGCGCGGGTGGCGGTGCGCGTGCACCCGGTCGATCACCCGGCGTTCGAGGCCGATATCCAGACCATTGTGGGCCGGGCAGGGCACCGCCTGGTGCACGTCATGCTGCCCAAGGCCGAGTCGGTGGCCGACATCGAGCGTGCCGCGCAAGCCCTGGACCGGGCCGGCGCGCCGCAGCTGCCGCTGCAGGCCCTGATCGAATCACCAGCGGCCATTCACCGCGCCTTTGACATCGCCGCGCATCCCCGCATCCAGTCGCTGAGCTTTGGCCTGATGGACTTTGTCTCGGCGCACGGTGGCGCGATTCCCTCGTCGGGCATGGGCTCGGCGGGCCAGTTCAGCCATCCCCTGGTGCTGCGCGCCAAGATGGAGCTGGCCAGCGCCTGCCATGCGCACGGCAAAGTCCCCTCGCACTGTGTGGTGACCGAGTTCTCGGACCCGCAGGCCATGCAGGCCGCTGCCGAGCGCGCCAGCCGCGAGCTGGGCTACACCCGCATGTGGAGCATCCACCCCGCGCAGATCCGCCCCATCCTGGCGGCGATGGCCCCCAGCGACGACGAGATCGGTCGTGCGGCCGAGATCATCGACGCGGCCATGGCCGCCCAGTGGGCCCCCATCAGCCACGCGGGCCAGTTGCACGACCGGGCCAGCTACCGCTTTTTCTGGCAGGTGCTCGAGCGCGCCTGGCAGACTGGCCGTCCTTTGCCGTCCTCGCTACACTCGTGGATGGCACGGCGCACAGACGAACCGGCCAAGCAGGGAGCATGACCTTGAAAGAGGTACGCCATGGTTCGTTCCGCTGTGTGGGTGCTGAGCACCCTGTTGCTGGCCAGTCCGCTGGTGCAAGCCGCCTCGGATGCCGCGCCCAAAAAGCCGACACCGCAAAAAATCAAGCCCAAGCTGGTGCGCAAGAGCTCCGCAGCGCTGGGCAGCAGCGCGGCCGTGGCGGCAGTGGCCGCGCCCGCGCTGGCGCCCAGTGCCGCGACGGCTGCACCCACGACGGCTGCACCCACGACCGTGCCCGCGCTGGCCGAGCCCCTGTCCACGGCCTTGCCCGCCGACATGGGGCTGAGTCCCGAACTGGCCATGTTGGTGCGCCAGGTGCATCTGGGCGATTTGCCCTGCGAGCTCGGGCAGACGGTGCAACTGCGGCCCGACGCCAAGGAGGCGGGGCTGTTTCATCTGCGGCACCAGCAGCGGCACTTTCGAATGCGGCCGGTGATCTCGCGCACCGGCGCGATCCGATTGGAAGACGAGAAGGCGGGTGCGGTCTGGCTGCAGCTGTCCAACAAATCCATGCTCATGGACCAAAAGGCCGGGCGACGCCTGGCCGACGTCTGTGTGCATCCCGAGCAGGCGGTGGTGGCCCAGCAAATGCAGGCCAACCCGCCGCCATCCCTGTTAGAACCCGGACCAGCGCGCTGATCCGGCCCTGATTTTTTTCACTGGAGAACCCACGATGTTGAAAGCCTACCGTGACCACGTCGCCGAACGTGCCGCCCTCGGTATCCCCCCGCTGCCCCTGACGGCCCAGCAGGTGGCCGATCTGATCGAACTGATCAAGAACCCGCCGGCCGGTGAAGACGCGTTTCTGATGGACCTGCTCACGCATCGCGTGCCCCCGGGCGTGGACGATGCCGCCAAGGTCAAGGCCTCCTTCCTGGCCGCGGTCGCGCACGGCGACATCCAGGTGGGCCTGGTCTCCAAGGCCAAGGCCACCGAGCTGCTGGGCACCATGGTGGGCGGCTACAACGTCAAGCCCCTGATCGACCTGCTCGACGATGCCGAGGTGGCCGATGTGGCCGCCGACGGCCTCAAGAAGACCCTGCTGATGTTCGACGCCTTCCACGACGTGGCCGAGAAGGGCAGCGCCGGCAACGCCAAGGCGCGCGAGGTCATGCAAAGCTGGGCCGATGCCGAGTGGTTCACCAGCCGCCCCGAAGTGCCGCAGGAAATCACCGTCACCGTCTTCAAGGTGCCTGGCGAGACCAACACCGACGACCTGTCGCCCGCGCCCGACGCCTGGAGCCGCCCGGACATCCCCCTGCACACCCTGGCCATGCTCAAGAACACCCGTCCCGACGCGGCATTCAAGCCCGAGCAGGACGGCGTGCGCGGCCCGATGCAGTTCATTGAAGACCTCAAGAAGAAGGGCCACCTGGTGGCCTATGTGGGCGACGTGGTCGGCACCGGTTCCTCGCGCAAGTCGGCCACCAACAGCGTGATCTGGGCCACGGGCCAGGACATCCCCTACACCCCCAACAAGCGTTTTGGCGGCGTGACCCTGGGCGGCAAGATCGCCCCCATCTTCTTCAACACGCAAGAAGACTCGGGCGCCCTGCCGATCGAGGTTGACGTGACCCGTCTGGAGATGGGCGACGTGATCGTGATCCAGCCCTACGCTGGCAAGATCACCCGCGACGGCCAGACCGTTGCCGAGTTCGCGCTCAAGAGCGATGTGCTGCTCGACGAAGTGCGCGCCGGCGGCCGTATCAACCTGATCATCGGCCGCTCGCTGACCGGCAAGGCCCGCGAGTTCCTGGGCCTGCCCGCCTCGACCCTGTTCCGCCTGCCGCAAGCCCCGGCCGATACCGGCAAGGGCTACACCCTGGCGCAAAAGATGGTCGGCCGTGCCTGCGGCATGCCCGAAGGCAAGGGCATTCGCCCGGGCACCTATTGCGAGCCCAAGATGACCACCGTCGGCAGCCAGGACACCACCGGCCCGATGACCCGCGACGAGCTCAAGGACCTGGCTTGCCTGGGCTTCTCGGCCGACATGGTGATGCAGTCCTTCTGCCACACCGCCGCCTATCCCAAGCCCGTGGACGTCAAGACGCACCGCGAGCTGCCGGCCTTCATCAGCAACCGTGGCGGCGTCTCGCTGCGCCCGGGTGATGGCGTGATCCACAGCTGGCTCAACCGCCTGCTGCTGCCCGACACCGTCGGCACCGGCGGCGACAGCCACACGCGCTTCCCGATCGGCATCTCCTTCCCCGCTGGCTCTGGCCTGGTCGCCTTCGGCGCCGCCACTGGCGTGATGCCCCTGGACATGCCCGAGTCGGTGCTGGTGCGTTTCAAGGGCCAGATGCAGCCGGGCGTGACCCTGCGCGACCTGGTGCACGCCATCCCGCTGTACGCCATCAAGGCAGGGCTTCTGACCGTGGCCAAGGCCGGCAAGAAGAACATCTTCTCGGGCCGCATCCTCGAAATCGAAGGGCTGCCGGACCTCAAGGTCGAGCAGGCCTTCGAGCTGTCGGACGCCTCGGCCGAGCGTTCTGCCGCCGGTTGCACCATCAAGCTCAACCAGGACCCGGTGGCCGAGTACCTGCGCTCGAACGTGGTGCTCATGAAGAACATGATCGCCGACGGCTACCAGGACAAGCGCGCCCTTGAGCGCCGCATCAAGGCCGTCGAGGCCTGGCTGGCCAAGCCGCAGCTGCTCGAGGCCGACCAGGACGCCGAGTACGCCGCCGTCATCGAGATCGATCTGGCCGACATCAAGGAGCCGATCGTCTGCTGCCCGAACGATCCGGACGACGCCAAGTTCCTGAGCGAAGTGGCCGGCACCAAGATCGACGAAGCCTTCATCGGTTCGTGCATGACCAATATCGGTCACTTCCGTGCGGCCTCGAAGGTGCTCGGCGGTGCGCGCGACATCCCGGTCAAGCTGTGGGTGGCCCCGCCGACCAAGATGGACGAGACCGAGCTGATCAAGGAAGGCCATTACGCCAACTTTGGCGCCGCCGGTGCCCGCACCGAAATGCCCGGCTGCTCGCTGTGCATGGGCAACCAGGCGCAGGTGCGTGAGGGCGCGACCGTGGTCTCCACCTCCACCCGCAACTTCCCCAACCGCCTGGGCAAGAACACCAATGTGTACCTGACCAGTGCCGAACTGGCCGCGGTGTGCTCCAAGCTGGGCCGCATCCCGACGGTGGAGGAATACCACGCCGCCGTGGGCATCATCAACAAGGATGCTGCCAACGTGTACAAGTACCTCAACTTCGACCAGATCGAGGAATACGCCGAAGCCGCCAAAAGCGTGAGCGTCTAAGCCCCCAGGCCTGGCTTGCCAGGCCTGCGGCCCCTCGCTGTGCAGGCCTGCTGGGCCTGTCGTGCGAGCGGGTTCAGGCCCCGAGCGCCCCGCCCCCCCACCGGGAGGCGGGGCGTTTCTTTTGTGGCGATCTTGCCGCATCGATGGGGCCGCGCTGGTGCCTCGGCGCTTGTCACCATTGGGCAATTGCCATAGATGATTTGCGCATTTGAAAATCAAAAATCAGTCGTTTGAGAAAGAAGGCGGGCCTCCCAGAATGCGTCCATTGCCAATGTTGGCAGCCATTGTTTGGAGCGCATCATGATCAACCGTCGTCACCTGCATCGTCTTTTGTCCCTGGCCCTGCTGCCCCTGACGTTCAGCCAGGCGGGCGCCCAGGCCCCAGCCCCGGCCACCGTCACCCTCCTGAATGTGTCCTACGACCCCACGCGCGAGCTCTACGTGGAATTCAACCAGGCCTTTGCCCGCCACTGGAAGGCCAAGACCGGCCAGGACGTGGTGGTCAAGCAGTCGCACGGCGGCTCGGGCAAGCAGACCCGCGCCATCATCGATGGTCTCGACGCCGATGTGGCCACGCTGGCCTTGGCGGGCGACACCGACGCCCTGCACCAGAACGGCAAGCTGATCCCACAGGACTGGCAAAAGCGCCTCAAGCACAACAGCTCGCCCTACACCTCCACCATCGTGCTGGTGGTGCGCGAGGGCAATCCCAAGGGCATCAAGGACTGGGACGATCTGATCAAGCCAGGCATCAAGGTGATCACGCCCAATCCCAAAACCTCGGGGGGGGCGCAATGGAATTACCTGGCGGCCTGGGAATTTGCCAAGCGCAAATTCGGCAGCGACGCCAAGGCCAAAGAGTTTGTCAAAAAGCTCTACGAGAACGTGCCGGTGCTCGACACGGGGGCGCGTGGCTCGTCCATCACCTTTGCCCAGCGCGCCCAGGGCGATGTGTTCATCAGCTGGGAAAACGAGGCCTATCTGCTGGACAAGGAGTTCGGCACCCGCTTTGATGTGGTGGTGCCCTCGCTGTCGATCCTGGCCGAGCCGGCTGTGACGGTGGTCGACAAGAACGTGGACAAGAAGGGCACCCGTGCGGTCGCCCAGGCCTATCTGGCGTACCTCTACAGCGACGAGGGCCAGGACATTGCCGGCAAGCATTTCTATCGCCCGATCTCGCCCAAGGCCCAGGCCAAGTACGCCAAGCAGTTCCCCAAGATCAAGCTCTTCACGATCGACCAGGCCTTTGGTGGTTGGGCGCAGGCCAAGAAGGTGCACTTTGCCGATGGCGGCACCTTCGATCAGATCTACACCAGCCAATAAGCCGTCGGATCGATTGGCGAGAAGCCGCAAGCCAGCGCGCGCGTGTGTCGCATGTTGGCGGCCGATCGGGCCCCAAGGGCTGCCCCCTCGCAGAGGGCAGCCCTTATCTTTTTTTCGCATGAGCAAACAAGAATAAAGTCGTTTGGGTTTTGAAGGAGGGCTTTCACAATGGCCGGCATGTCCTCCTCATCCACCATCGTGATCGTGCCGGGTTGGCGCGACTCCGGGCCCGGCCATTGGCAGAGCCTGTGGGCGCAGCGCTTGCCGCGCACCGCGCGGGTGGCCATGTCCGAGGACGATTGGCTGCGCCCACGGCGTTCGGTTTGGCTGGAGGCGATCGCCCGCACCATCCTGGCCCAGCCGGGCCCGGTGGTGGTGGCCGCGCACAGCCTGGGCTGTATTGCCACGGTGCATTTGCCGCCGGCGGTGGCTCAGCGCATCAGCGGTGCGCTGCTGGTTGCGCCCGCCGACCCGGAGCGCCGTGGGGTGCTCTCGGACTTTGCCCCGGTGCCCTACCTGCCCTTGCCCTATCGCAGCGTGATGGTGGCCAGTGCCAACGACCCCTTCTGCCCCATCCGCACCGCGAGCGCGTATGCCCGCTCCTGGGGCAGCGAGGTGGTTCGCTTGCAAAACGCAGGCCATGTCAACGTCGAGTCGGGTCACGGCGAATGGCCGCTGGGCCTGGCCCTGCTGCATTCCCTCATGTCGGCGCACGCCTGGGATGCGCCGTCCTCATCTGAATTGGAGTCTGTATGAAATCCTCTGTCCGCATGGCCCTGGTGGCCGCCCTGTCCCTGGCCAGCCTGGCCAGCCAAGCCCAGACCCTGTTGAATGCCTCGTACGACGTCGCGCGCGAGTTCTACAAGGATTACAACGCCGCGTTTGTGGCCCATTACAAAAAAACCACCGGCAAGGACGTCAAGATCGACCAGGCCCATGGCGGCTCGAGCGCCCAGGCCCGGGCCGTCAACGACGGTCTGGACGCCGATGTGGTGACCATGAACACCACCACCGATGTGGACTTTCTGGCCAGCACCGGTGTGGTGGCCAAGGACTGGAACAAGCGCTTTGCACACAACGCTTCGCCCACCACCTCGACCATGCTGTTCCTCACCCGCAACGGCAACCCCAAAAACATCAAGGACTGGGACGACCTGACCCGTCCGGGGGTGCAGGTGATCGTGGTCAACCCCAAGACCGGTGGCAACGGCCGCATGGCCTATCTGGCCGCCTGGGGCTATGCCAAGAAGAAGGGCGCCAGCGATGCGCAAGCCGCCGAGTTTGTGGGCAAGATCTACAAAAACGTGCCGGTGCTGGCCAAAGGGGGGCGCGACGCCACCACCATTTTTTTGCAACGCAATATCGGCGACGTGCTGGTGACCTTTGAGTCCGAGGTCGTGTCGGTCGATCGTGAATTTGGCACGGGCAAGGTCGACGCGGTGCACCCGTCCATCAGCATCGTGGCAGAAAACCCGGTGGCGGTGGTCGAGCGCACCGTCAACAAAAAGGGCACCCAGGAACTGGCCAAGGCCTATCTGGAGTACCTGTACTCGGAAGAGGCGCAAGAGATCGCGGCCAAGCACGCCCTGCGCCCGCGCAGTGCCAACATCCTGCGCAAGTACAGCAACACCTTCAAGCCCATCACCTTGTTCACCGTGCAAGAGGTGTTTGGCTCGCTGGACCAGGCACAGAAGATCCATTTCAACGATGGTGGCCTGTTCGACAAGATTTATACCGTCCGGTAAATCCGCTTTTCCATGAATGCCGCCGTTTTCTCGGCTCGCGGTTCACGCCGCAAGCCCAGCCGGGTCCTGCCCGGCTTCAACCTGACCCTGGGGTACACCGTGCTGTACCTCAGCCTGATCGTGCTGATCCCGCTGTCGGCCTTGCTCTTCAAGACCTTCACCCTGACCTGGGAGCAGTTCTGGGCGGCGGTCACGGGGCCGCGTGTGCTGGCCTCCTACCGCTTGACCTTTGGCGCCTCCTTGATCGCGGCGCTGGTCAACGTGGTGTTTGGCTTGCTGGTGGCCTGGGTGCTGGTGCGCTATGACTTTATTGGCAAGAAGGTGGTCGACGCCCTGGTTGATCTGCCGTTTGCCTTGCCCACCGCGGTGGCCGGCATTTCCTTGACCGCCTTGCTCGCGGGCAATGGCTGGATTGGCCAGTACCTGGAGCCCTTGGGCATTCAGCTGGCCTTCAACCCCAACGGCGTGGTGATTGCCCTGATCTTCATTGGCCTGCCCTTTGTGGTCCGAACCGTGCAGCCCGTGCTGGAAGACGCCGAGAAGGAACTGGAGGAGGCCGCCACCTGTCTGGGCGCGACGCGTCTGCAGACCTTTGTCCGGGTGATTTTTCCGTCCATCATGCCCGCCTTGCTGACAGGCTTTGCCATGGCATTTGCCCGGGCCGTGGGCGAATACGGCTCGGTCATCTTCATTGCCGGCAACATGCCCATGGTCTCCGAGATCACCCCGCTCATCATCATCGGCAAGCTCGAGCAATACGACTATGCCGGTGCCACCGCTGTGGCGGTGGTGATGCTGGTGTTCTCGTTCATCTTGCTGCTGATCATCAATGCCCTGCAGGCCTGGCAGCGTCAACGTTCTGGAGCCCCGGCATGAGCGCCTCCGCTTCCTCTCTGGGCCAACGACCCGCCCGCCTGGCCCACACCGGAACGACCGAGCCCCGTTGGGTGCGCTGCTTGTTGCTGGCCGTGGCGCTGGGCTTTATGTTCCTGTTCCTGGTCTTGCCCTTGGCGGCGGTGTTTGCCGAAGCACTGCGCAAAGGCGCATCCGCCTACCTGGATGCGTTCAAAGAGCCCGACGCCTGGTCGGCGATTCGCCTGACCCTGATCACCGCGGCCATTGCGGTGCCGCTCAACCTGGTCTTTGGGGTGGCCGCCGCATGGGCGATTGCCAAATACGAGTTCCGTGGCAAGGCCTTTCTGACCACCCTGGTGGACCTGCCCTTTTCGGTCTCACCGGTGGTGGCCGGCCTGATCTACGTCCTGGTGTTTGGGGCCCACGGCTGGTTCGGCCCTTGGCTGGCAGCCCATGACATCAAGATCATTTTTGCGGTGCCGGGCATTGTGCTGGCGACCATGTTTGTCACCTTCCCGTTCATTGCCCGCGAACTGATTCCGCTGATGCAGGCACAAGGCACCGAAGAAGAGCAGGCGGCCATTGTGCTGGGCGCGACCGGCTGGCAGACCTTCTGGCGTGTGACCCTGCCCAACATCAAGTGGGGCCTGATTTATGGCGTGATCCTCTGCAATGCCCGGGCCATGGGCGAGTTTGGTGCGGTCTCGGTGGTGTCGGGCCACATCCGCGGGCAAACCAACACCATGCCCCTGCACGTCGAAATTCTCTACAACGAATACCAATCGGTGGCTGCTTTTGCCGTGGCCTCCTTGCTGGCCTTGCTGGCGCTGGTGACCCTGGTCATCAAGTCGGTGGTCGAGTGGCTGCACGAACGCGAAATGCGTGCTGCGGCCGACACCCCACCCGAAAACCCGAATTCCTGAGAGACGCCATGAGCATCGAAATCCGCAACATTCACAAGCAGTTTGGTGACTTCACCGCACTGAACGACGTCAGCCTGGACATTGAGTCGGGCGAGCTGGTGGCCTTGCTGGGCCCATCGGGCTGCGGCAAGACCACCTTGCTGCGCATCATTGCCGGGCTGGAGACGGCCGACACCGGCAGCATTGCGTTTGGCGGCGAGGACACCACCCATGTGCATGTGCGCGAGCGCCAGGTGGGCTTTGTGTTTCAGCACTACGCCCTGTTCCGCCACATGACCGTGTTTGAGAACGTGGCCTTTGGGCTGCGCGTGCGCCCGCGGGCCACCCGACCGAGCAACGCCGAGATCTCGCGCAAGGTCCACGAGCTGCTGGGCCTGGTGCAGCTGGACTGGCTGGCCGATCGCTACCCCTCGCAACTCTCGGGCGGACAGCGCCAGCGCATTGCCCTGGCGCGTGCCTTGGCCGTGGAGCCCAAGGTCTTGCTGCTCGATGAACCCTTTGGCGCGCTCGACGCCAAGGTGCGCAAAGAGCTGCGCCGTTGGCTGCGCCGTTTGCACGACGAGTTGCATGTCACCAGCATTTTTGTCACGCACGACCAGGAGGAGGCCCTGGAGGTGTCCGACCGCGTGGTGCTGATGAACAAGGGCAACATCGAGCAGATCGGCTCGCCACAAGACGTCTGGGATCACCCGGCCAGTCCCTTTGTGTACGGCTTTCTGGGCGACGTCAACCTCTTCCATGGCCGTGCCCACGAGGGCGAGATGCTGATCGGCACCGACCACCATGCCGTGCGCCTGCAAACGCCCGAGCACGGGGATGCGCAGGACGCCAAGGCCTTTGCCTATGTGCGCCCGCACGACCTGGACGTGGCCCGCTACAGCCCAGGTCATCAAGGCGGCATCGTGGCCCGCCTGACCCGCGCGATGGTGGTCGGCCCCGTGGCGCGCCTGGAGCTGCAAGCCCAAGAGGACCAGGGCTTTGGCAAGGACGCCATCATCGAGGCCCAGCTGTCGGCCGCGCAGTTCCGCCAGGAGGCGTTTCGCGAGGGCGAGTGGCTGGTGCTCACGCCGCGCAAGGCGCGTGTGTTCGTCGACGGTTAAGCCCAAGCCCATGGTGGCCATGGGCCTGTCCTGCCTTTTGCGATAATTGGGCATGCCCATGTTCCAGCGCTCTGTTCTGCAACGCCTGGCCCGCCTTGTGCTGGCCTGGTATGTGCTGTTCCTGGGCGCTTCGGTGCTGGCGGCCACCCTGTCGCCGCGCAGCATGGAGATGGTGTGTACCAGCGCGGGCATGGTCATCTGGGTCGATGGCAGCGACGACGCGGCGCCCACCCCCAAGGTCGGCATGGACTGCCCCTTGTGCGCCCACAGCGCCCCTTCCTTGCCCCCGCCCAGCATCGCACAACAGGTGCACCAGCCCGACGCACGGGGCCACATCGTGCAGAAATTGCCGGCAGCCGTGCTGCTGTCGCGCACCGCGCCCCCCTTGCCCTCCCGAGGGCCCCCAGACCTGAGCTGAGCGCCGTCAGGCGCAACCCCTTGTGCCGCCCTTGAAGCCAAGGGCGGTGGTTGTTTGCGCGTGCCTTGGCGGCACGCGCGCATCAGGTCAGCATCATGAAATTTGTATTGAACGGCATGTCCTTGGCCACGGCCAGCCTTGTCTGTGTTTTGCCCGCTGGGGCCCAAACCCCTTCCGCCGAGCCCGACTTCACCGTGGTGGTGAGTGGTTCGCGCGCCGACACCCGCTTGTCCGAAACCCCGGTCTCCATTGGCGCCGTCAAGCGTGCGGCTTGGGAAGCCGACAAGGCCAAATCGGTGGGGGAGATCATCAACCGCATTCCCGGCGTGTTCTGGAACGATCTGGGCAACGAGCAGCACAGCATGGGCATACGCCAGCCCATCAGCACCAACGCGGTGTACCAGTATCTGGAGGACGGGATCCCGATCCGACCCATGGGGGTGTTCAACCACAACGCCTTGAACGAAACCAATATGAACGCGGCCGCAGGGGTCGAGGTGGTCAAAGGCGCCGCGTCATCGCTGTATGGCAGCAACGCGGTGGGTGGGGCGGTGAACTTCCTCACGCAAAAGCCTTCGCGCACCCCCACGGCGACCTTGGGGATGCGCGCCGATGCCACCGATGGCTTTACCCGGATCGACAGCGGCGCCAGCAACACCTGGGGGGATCTGGGTCTGCGCTTTTCGCACTACAGCTCAAGGCGCGAGCAGAACAACTGGCAGGCCTACAGCGGTGGCCAGAAGGACGCCTACACCGTATCGGGCTTCTACGACCTGGGGGGCGCATCGTGGTTGAGGGCATCGCTGGTGCACACGCGCCTGGACGCGGACATGACCGGCAGCCTGTTCGAAAACGATTACCGCCGCAACCCGTCCAAAAGCATCAACACCTTCACCTGGCGACGTGACATCGCCACCCGCGCCAACCTGGCCTGGGAGGGCGAGACCGTGGCCCAAGGGCTGACCACCGTCACCTTGTTCACGCGCCAGAACGACCACGGCCAGTTGCCGGCCTACACCATCACCGCTTGCAGCGGCCTCACCTGCAAGGGCACGATCAACAACAACCATGTTCAATCGCTGGGGCTTGATGTCAAGCATGTGCAGGCCTTTGCGGCCTGGCGCACGCGCCTGGTCACGGGCTTGCTCATTGACCACAGCCAGAACGACTATGTCTCGGACAACCTGCGCATCACGCGCGATGACCTGGGCGTGTACCGGTCGTATGCGCTGAACAACCTGGCCAATCCCACCGGCGTGCGTGACTACGGCGCAGCGATTCGCAACCACGCGGCCTTTGCGCAGCTGGAGTTCAGCCCCGCCGACGCCGTGCGCATCACGGCCGGTGGCCGCTACGACCGCATGGCCTACGACTTTCGCAACCACCTCACCCCGGGGGCCCAATTTGGTGCCGCCGACGAGGACCGGCGCTTTGCTCGCTTGAGTCCCAAGCTGGGCGGCACCCTGGCCTTGTCGCCGTCGCAAAGCCTGTACGCCAACCTGAGCCAGGGCTTCACCCCACCCGAGGTCAGCCAGCTCTACAGCAAGTCCGTCATCCCCGATCTCAAGCCGTCGGTGTACGACAACCAGGAGATCGGCTGGCGGGCCCGCTGGCGCAATGGTTTGCAACTCGATTCGGCGCTGTACCGGCTCCAGGGGCGCGACACCATCGTGTCGTACACCACGTCGCCCGGCAACAGCGAGAACCGCAATGCTGGCAAGACGCGCAGCAGCGGCCTGGAGTTGGCCTTGGCGCAGCAGGTGGCCCAATGGGACTGGCGCCTGAGCGGCAGTTGGGCACGCCACCAGTACCTGGTCTACCAGGTCTCGGGCAGCGAGGACTATTCGGGCAAGGAGATGCCGCAAGCCCCCTCGCACATCCTGCAGGCGCAGGTGGGCTGGGCCTTCATGCCTGGTGCCCGGGTGGCCCTGGGCATGGTGCGCCAGGGCGCGTACTGGATGAACAACCTCAACACGGTTCGTTACGAGGGCCATACCTTGTGGAACCTCACGGCCAGCCGTCGCTTCGGGGGCGGCTGGGAGGGCTGGGCACAGGTGCGCAACCTGGGCAATGCGCGCTATGCCGATGTCGCGTCGAGTACTTACAAGGGCGGCGCGTACAGCCCCAACACCCAAAACACCTACTCGCCCGGTGCCCCGCGCAGCCTGATGCTGGGCCTGAGCAAAACCTTTGGCGATCGCTAAGACCAGGAAACATTGCCCATGTCCTCTTCATCTGTTGGCAACCATCCCGCCCGCCGCCGCGCCATGCTCTGGCGCCTGCATGTCTGGGCGGCCTTGCTGGCCAGCCCATTTGTGGTGCTGGCGTGCCTGACTGGCCTGCTCTATGTGTTCACGCCGCAGATCGAGCGTGCCCTGCATGGTCATCTTGACACGGTGCTGCCCCAGCAGACCCATCAGCCCCTGGACGCGCTGGTCGATCGCGCGCATGCGGTGGCCCCGACCGGCTGGCGCCTGCATTCGGTGGCGCCAGCCTTCGAGCCCGATGACAGCGTGCGCGTGGCCTATGTGCCGCCGGCCGGCGCCAGCGCGGGTCACGGCGGTCACGGCGGTCACGGCGGTCACGGTGGCCATGGCGGCCATGGCCCTGCGGCCGCCTCGGGGGATCGCCCCCCTGCATTCTTGCGCCCCAACTTTGGCATTCCGACGCGGGCCGTGGTGGTCTACCTGAACCCCTACACCGGGCAGGTGCTGGGCCAGTTGCCCGAGTCAGAGCGCTTTGCCAACTGGGCCCGCAAGCTGCATTCGAGCCTGGGGCAGGGCGATGGCTGGCGCTGGATGATCGAGCTGGCCGCCAGCTGGACCTTGGTGATGCTGGTCAGTGGCCTGTTCTTGTGGTGGCCGCGCGCTGCGGCCCGCCCCACGGCCACGCTCGACAGGCGTCGGGTCTGGCGGCGCTGGCATGCCGGCGTGGGCGTGGCCCTGGCCGGCATCAGCCTGGTCATGATCACCACGGGCCTGACCTGGAGCCAGTACGCGGGCCAACAGGTCAAGTGGGCGCGCGACGCCGCAGGGCAGACCCCGCCACGCATCCCGGGGCATTTGCGCTCGACCCCCCAGCCTGGGCAGGCCGCGCTCAATTGGGCGCAGGCCCATGAGGCCATCGCGCGTCAGGCCCCCAAGGTGGCCATGATGATCATGCCGCCGCAAGGCGAGGCCGGGGTGTGGCGCGCCAATCAGCTGGACCGGGGCAATCCAGGCAAGCGCTTTGATCTCTTGCTCGATGCGTACAGCGGCGAGCGCCTATACCTGAGCGGCTGGGCCGATCAGCCCTGGTTTGGCAAGGCCACCGCCATCGGCATTCCGTTCCACCGCGGCGAGTTTGGCCTTTGGAACCAGGTCCTGCTGTTCCTGTTTGGCGCGGGCATTCTCTTCTCGCTGGTGTCGGGTTGGGCGATGGCCTTCCAGCGCATCGCCCGCGGCGTGCCGGTGCTGCCGCCGGTGCCGCCCGGCGCCTGGCGCAGCCTGCGCCCCGGCGCGCTGATCGCGGCCCTGCTGATGGGTCTGGCCATGCCCGTCCTGGCCGTCAGCGCCGTGCCTGTGCTGCTGGCCGAGGCTTGGCTGGCGCTGCGCAAAGCTCGCTGAAATCCGCGTTCAGAGCGCCATCATGGACCTCAGAACATGCGCGCGATCAGGGCGCCTTCGGCGGGGCCGTCCAGCGGGATGAGCACGCGCAGGGGGCTGCCTGGGGCCACGTCGATGGACTGACCCTCCAGGTTCTTCATCTCGCGCAGTTCCAGCTTGCGGTTGCCGCTTGGGTGGATGATCTCCAGGGTGTCGCCCACCGCAAAGCGGTTCTTGGTCTCGACCTCGGCCCAGCCGGGTTCGACCCGCCGCACCTCGCCCACAAACTGGCTGCGGTGGCCCACCGAATGACCGGTCTCGTAGTTCTGGTAGCTCTGCGCTGGGCGGCGCTCCAGAAAACCGCTGGTGTAGCCGCGGTGTGCCAGGCCATCGAGCTGGCTGATCAGCTCGGGGTTGAAGGGGCGACCCGCCATCGCGTCGTCGATGGCGCGGCGGTAGACCTGCGCGGTGCGGCTGACGTAGTACAGGCTTTTCGTGCGGCCCTCGATCTTGAACGAGTCCACCCCGATCTTGACCAGCTTCTCGATCAGCTCGACGGCCCGCAGGTCCTTGCTGTTCATGATGTAGGTGCCGTGCTCGTCCTCCATGATGGGCATGAGCTCGCCGGGGCGGTTGGCCTCTTCGATCAGGTAGACCTGGTCGGCCGCCGGATGGCGTTGGCCGTCGCCACACGAGGCGAACTGCTTGTCCGCGCTCTCTTGCTCGGCCGCAAAGCTGAAGTCGCCCTCGAGCTTGAGCGGGCGCACCTCGCCGCTGTCGGTCTGGTCGCTGGCCGCATGGGTGGTGTAGTTCCAGCGGCAGGCATTGGTGCAGGTGCCCTGGTTGGGGTCGCGGCGGTTGAAGTAGCCCGACAGCAGGCAGCGGCCCGAGTAGGCAATGCACAGCGCGCCATGCACAAACACCTCCAGCTCCATGTCGGGGCATTCCTGGCGGATTTTCTCGATCTCATCGAGACTCAGCTCGCGCGAGAGGATGATGCGCGAGACGCCCGCGCGCTGCCAGAACTTCACCGTGGCCCAGTTGGTCGTGTTGGCCTGCACCGACAGGTGGATGGGCACCTCGGGCCACTTCTCGTGGACCATCATCATCAGGCCTGGGTCGGCCATGATGAGCGCGTCGGGTTTGAGCGCGATCACGGGCTCGATGTCGCGCAGGTAGGTGCGCACCTTGTCGTTGTGCGCGATCAGGTTGCTCGTCACAAAAAACTTGCGGCCCAGCGCGTGGGCCTCTTCAATGCCTTGCGCCAGTTGCTCCAGGCGGAACTCGTTGTTGCGCGCGCGCAGGGAGTAGCGCGGCTGGCCGGCGTAGATGGCATCGGCGCCAAAGGCAAAGGCGGCGCGCATCTTGTCAAGCGAGCCGGCGGGCAGCAGCAGCTCGGGGGTTTTGATCTGGGTCATGCCCCTATTGTCCAATGTTTGGCGCCCCCGCGGTCACGCAAGGTCTGCCCGCGGCTGCGGGCACAATGCGGGCATGACAAGCGAGCACGGGCTTTTGGTGGTGGGCGGCGGCATTGGCGGCATGGCGGCCGCCCTGGCGCTGGCGCGCAGCGGCCAGCCGGTGCGCGTGATCGAGCGCGCCAGTGCGCTGACCGAGGTGGGCGCGGGCGTGCAGCTGGGCCCCAATGTGACCCGGCTGCTGCAGGCCTGGGGCCTGGGGCCGGCGCTGGACGCGGTGGCCTGTCGGCCCCGGCAGCTGCAGGCGCGCGATGCCGCCAGCGGCCGGGTGCTGGCCACGCGTGCTCTGGGCGATGCGGTGCTGGCGCAGTACGGCGCGCCCTATGTGGGCATTCACCGCGCCGACCTGCTGGACCTGCTGGCCCAGGAGGTGCAGGCCGCCGGCGTGCCGGTGCAGCTGGGCGCGGCGCTGGACAGCGCGCGCGAGGCGGGCGATGCGGTGCATTGGCAGGCCGGCGCCGCAGCCGGGCAGGCGGCCTTGCTGGTGGGCGCAGACGGCTTGTGGAGCCGCAGCCGCGCGCTGCTGGGCCTGCACGACACGCCGCGTTTTGCCGGCCACCTGGCCTGGCGTGCCACCGTGCCGGCCGATGTGGCCCAAGCCTGTCTGCCCGGCGCCCTGCAACAGGTGACGGTGTGGATGGGGCCGCGCCTGCATGTGGTGCACTATCCCGTGCGCGGCGCTCGCCTGCTCAATGTGGTGGCGATCATGGCGGGCCCCATGCCAGCCGACCCGCAGGACTGGGACGGCCAGGCGCAGGCCCCGGCGCTGCTGCGCGAGCGCCTGGACCCGGGGCTGCGCGCCCTGCTGGACGGCGCGCCCGCGTGGCGTTTGTGGGCCCTGCACGACCGTACCCCCTTGCAATCGGCCGCGCAGATGGCGCGTGGGCGGGTGGCCTTGCTCGGTGATGCGGCGCACCCCATGCGGCCGTATCTGGCGCAGGGCGCCGGCATGGCCATCGAAGATGCGCAAGCCCTGGCCCAGGCCCTGCAGCGCCATGGCGCCACGCCCACGGCGCTGTCGGCCTATGCCCAGGCCCGCTGGGCGCGCAATGCGCGGGTGCAGGCAAGGGCGCTGCGCCAAGGGCAGATCTACCACGCCCAAGGGCCTGTGGCCTGGGCGCGCAACAGCGCCATGCGCCTGGCCGGCGCGCGCCTGATGGATCTGCGCTGGCTTTACGCCGGCGGACCGTCGGTCTGAGGGGCGCTGGGCCGCGGCGGCTTGGGCCGTGGCGGCGCGCTTGGGTGGATGCGCGACATGGCCTCGGTCATCTGCCCAGCCAGCAGCAAGGGCAGGGCATGACGGGCGCGGTCGCTGGCGCTGTCGATGGCGCTGCGCTGCTCGGCCATGGGCTTGCGCAGCACCCAGTTCGACACCTGCGCCTTGTCACCCGGATGCCCGATGCCGATGCGCAAGCGCCAGTACGCGTCGCTGCCCAGGTGGGCATGGATGTCGCGCAGGCCGTTGTGGCCAGCGTGCGAGCCGCCCAGCTTCAGGCGCGCCTGCCCGGGCGGCAGGTCCAGCTCGTCGTGCGCGACCAGGATCTCGTCGGGCGCGATCTTGAAGAAACGCGCCAGCGCACCGACCGACTGGCCGCTGCGGTTCATAAAGGTTTGCGGCTTGAGCAGCCACAGGGGCTGGCCCTGGTGCTGGCCGCGCGCGACCAGCGCCAGAAAGTTCTTGTCGGGCGCAAACGTGAGCTTGAGGTCGCGCGCAATGTCGTCGAGCCACCAGAAGCCAGCGTTGTGCCGCGTGTCCTCGTATTCCGGCCCGGGATTGCCCAGGCCCACCAGCAGTTTGATCATGGGGAGATTATCAACCGGTCAGCGCCCAGCCCACGCCGCGGGGCTGGCACCATGCAAAAGGCCCGCACGGGGCGGGCCTTCCAAGCGACAAGCGCGGCGAAGAATTACTTCTTGCCCTTTTTCTTGTCGGCAGCAGCCGGCGCGGCGGCTTGCGGGGCCACGATCTCTTCTTCGACCGGGGCCACAACCGACACGATCACCGGGTTCGGCTTGCCGTGGGTGATGGCCTTGACGCCGTTGGGCAGCTTCAGGTCGTTCAGGTGCAGGGACTGGCCGTTGACCAGACCCGACAGGTCCACGCTGATGAACTCGGGCAGGTCGGCCGGCAGGCAGGCGACTTCGATTTCATTGACGACGTGGTTGACCAGGCACTTGTCGGTCTTGACGGCCGGCGATTCCTGCTCACCGCTGAAGTGCAGCGGCACCTTCATGTTCAGCACGGTGTTGGCTTCCACGCGCTGGAAGTCAACGTGCAGCACCATGGGCTTGAAGGGGTGCATCTGGTAGTCACGCAGCAGAACCTTGCTGGTCTGGCCGGCCAGTTCCATCTCGAGGATGGAGGCGTGGAAGGCTTCCTTGCGCAGGGCGTGCCAGAGGGCGTTGTGATCGAGTTCGATCAGCAGCGGCTGACCGGAACCACCGTAGACGATGGCGGGCGTGCGGCCCGAATTGCGCAGACGGCGGCTCGCACCCGTACCCTGCTTGGCGCGCTCAAAGGCGACGAATTTCATACTCAACTCCTGAATGAGCCGACCGCGACCAGTGCGGCTCTAGGTTACAAAAAAAGGACCGCCAGACATTGGCGGCCCACGGGGGCGTTCTGCGAACGGTGGATCAGAACAGCTGATCCTGCTCGGAGAACAGACTCATGACCGACTCGCCCTTGGCAATGCGCTGAATGGTTTCGGCAATCAGCGGCGCCACCGAGAGCTGGCGGATCTTGCCGCAGCCGGCGGCGGCTTCGGTCAAGGGAATGGTGTTGGTGATGACGACCTCGTCCAGGGCGTCGCCACGTGCAATGCGTTCGATGGCCGGGCCCGAGAAGATGGGGTGCGTGCAATAGGCGTAGACCTTGCGCGCGCCGCGCTCCTTGAGCACCTCGGCGGCTTTGACCAGGGTGCCGGCGGTGTCGATCATGTCGTCCATGATCACGCAGTTGCGGCCTTCGATGTCGCCGATCACATGCATGACCTCGGAGACGTTGGCCTTGGGACGGCGCTTGTCGATGATGGCCAGGTCGCAGCCCAGTTGCTTGGCCAGCGCACGGGCGCGCACCACGCCACCCACGTCGGGCGAGACCACGATCAGGTTCTCGTATTGCTTCTGGCGCAAGTCGCCCAGCAGCACCGGCGAGGCGTAGATGTTGTCGACCGGGATGTCAAAAAAGCCCTGGATCTGGTCGGCGTGCAGGTCCATGGTCAGCACGCGGGCCACGCCCACGGTCTGCAGCAGGTTGGCCACCACCTTGGCCGAGATCGGCACGCGCGAGGAGCGCGGACGGCGGTCTTGGCGGGCATAGCCGAAATAGGGAATGACGGCGCTGATGCGTTCGGCCGAGGCGCGCTTGAGCGCGTCGACCATGATCAGCAGTTCCATCAGGTTTTCGTTGGTCGGCGCGCAGGTCGACTGGATCACAAAGACGTCGCGGGCGCGCACGTTTTGCTTGAGTTCGACCGTGACCTCACCGTCCGAGAAGCGACCCACGTGGATGTCGCCCAGGCTGGTGCCCAGGTGCTGCGCGATCTCGCGCGCAAGAACCGGGTTGGCATTGCCGGTGAACAGCATGAAGTCGGGCGTGATGGTGGCAGGCTGCTGCATGGTGGTCCAGCGAACAATAAACAGTCTTGCAAAAGTTTTGGCAGGGGAGGAAGGACTCGAACCCTCGCATGCCGGAATCAAAATCCGGTGCCTTTACCAACTTGGCGACTCCCCTACGCAGGTCCAAGCCCAAAGAGCTCAAACCCATCAATCGTCGCTGGATGCCCATTCCCAAAGGGGATGAACCTCCAAAATGCTGCATCGCCGGTGCGTCCAGTGGTTAGGCGCCTGGAGCGGTGGCGTTCCTTCAGGACAGTGGGCAAACACAGCGCTTCCAGAACCTGTCATGCGTGCCTGAAGACCTTGCGATTCTAGCCATGAAATGGCCGCTTGAATCTCGGGACACAGGGCTTGCGCCACAGGCTGCAGGTCGTTGTGGCCAAAGCCATAAGGGTCAGCAGCAAAGACAGAAAGTATAGCAGGTTTTGTTGACCTGTTCAAATCTGGCGATCGAAAAATTTGTGCGGTCTCGACCCCGGCGTGCGGTTTGACGACCTCGAACTGCGCGGGCGGCAGCTCGATGGGGCGGATCTGCTCGCCAATGCCCTCGACCCAGGCGTTGCGCCCGTGCACAAAAAACGGCACGTCGGCGCCCAGTTGCAGGCCCAGGGCCGCCAGGCGCTGGCGCGACCAGTTCAGGCCCCACAGGCGGTTGAGCCCCAGCAGCGTGGTGGCCGCGTCCGAAGAGCCGCCGCCCATGCCGGCTTGTGCCGGCAAGACCTTGTCGATGTGCAGGTCGGCCCCGTCGGTGCAGCCGCTGGCCTGTTGAAGCAGGCGTGCCGCGCGCAGCACCAGGTCGTCGGCGGGCAGGGCTTGCCCCAGGTCGTGGCGCTGCAGGCGGCCATCGCTGCGCCGCTCCAGGTGCAGGGTGTCGCACCAGTCGATCAGCACAAACACCGACTGCAGCAGGTGGTAGCCGTCGGCGCGCCGCCCGGTCACATGCAAGAACAGGTTGAGCTTGGCGGGGGCGGGCAGGTCGAGCAAGCGTTGGCTCATGGGCGGTCCAGGATCAGGCGCAGCTGCGCCTGTGGTTCGTTCAGATGCGTCAGCTGCAGGCGGCCTTGCCCCAGGTCTTGCAGCTGCACCTGCCAGCCGGGCACCTCGGTCGGTCGGCCTTGCAGCCAGTCAAACAGGGCGGGCACGGGCAAGGCCACCCCCAGGCGCGCTTGCAGCAAGGTGGCCAGTTGCGGGGCCTGCTCGACGCGGCCAGGGCTTTCCAGCTCGGCCCGTTGCGGGGTCCAGCGCAGGCGCGCCAGCACCGAGCCCAGGGGCGAGATCAGCAGCAGCTCGCCGCTTTGGGCCTGACCGCTCAGCTCAAACTGCGCCTGGTGCACCTGTTCGGGCGGACCGGCCAGGCGCAGCAGCCAGCGGCCTTGCCAGACGGGCCCGTCTGCGCGGGGCTTGGGCGCGCTGGCGCAGGCGCTCAACAAGGCCAGCGAGGCCAGGGTCCAGGCGCTGTGCCGCAGGGCCTGGCGGCGCGGCAGCGGCGCGGGCAGTCGCATCGGGTGCGGGCCGTCCATGCGGTGTCAGCGGCGCGGGTCCAGGCGCCGCAGCGTGTCCTGCAAGGTCTCGTTGTCGGCCTTCAGGCGCAAGCCTTGCTGCCAGACGGCGCGCGCTTCCTCGCGCTGGCCGCTCACCCAAAGCACCTCGCCCAGGTGGGCGGCAATCTCGGGGTCGGGCCGCAGCTCGAAGGCGCGGCGCAGAATGCGCAGGGCTTCGGCCACCTGGCCCTCGCGAAACGCCACCCAGCCCAGGCTGTCCATGATGAAGGGGTCGTTGGGCGCCAGCGAAACGGCTTTTTCAATCAGGGTGCGGGCCTCGGGCAGGCGCTGGCCCCGGTCGGCCAAAGAGTAGCCCAGGGCGTTGTAGGCATGCGGGTCGTCGGGGCGCTGGGCCATCATGCGGCGCAGCAGCGTTTCCATTTCCTCAAAGCGCTGGAGCTTGTCGGCCACCAGGGTCAGCTCGGTCATCCATTCGTACCGATCGGGGCTGCGGGTCAGCGCCTCTTGCAGCAGGGCGTAGGCCGCTTCGGCCTGGCGGTGCTCGCGCAGAAACTGCGCCTCCATCAACAGGCGACGGGCCTGCTCGTCTTCGGTTTTGGCCGGCGCGCTGGCAATGACCTGGCGACCTTGCGCCAACTGACCTTGCTGGGCCAGCAGCTGCGCACGCACCGCCGCCACGCGCAGCGGATCGGCTTGCGGCGGGGCTTGGTCGAGCCAGTGCTGGGCGCGCACCAGGTCGCGCTCACGCAGGGCGATCAAGGCCAGGGTGACGATGGCGTCCACGCGCGCATTGCCCGGGTCGCGCTCGGGCCGCTCGTGCACCAGGTCCAGGTACTTCTCGAGCATGGGGCGGGCCTGCGCGTCGTTGCCGCGCTCGTGCTGCAGCAAGCCGTGCAAGAGCCAGGCCCCGGCCTCGTCGGGGTGGCGCTGGTTCACGTTTTGCAGCAGCGCCATGGCCGCTTGCGGCTGGCCTTGCTGGTTCAGGGCCTGGGCATAGGCCTGCACGATGGCCGGCGCCGCATCGGGGCGGGCCAGGGCCGCGTCCAGCATCGTGCGCGCCGCCTGCGGCTGGGCGCCCATCAGGCCAATGGCCAGCAGCAGCGGGCCGCTGGCGTTGGGGTCCAGCGCATGGGCACGCTCGGCCGAGCGCATGGCGGCCTCGAACTGACCCGCATCGCGCTGCAGGCGGCCCAGGGTGGTCCAGGCCACCACCGCATTGCCCGGCAGGGCCTGCCAGGTGCGCAGCACCGGCTCCACCGCGCGCAGCACCAAGGCCTTGTCGGGCACCTGCGCATACGCGCGCGGAATGGACGCGATGGCCGGGCCTTGTTCCTGCGGCGGCAACTCCTTGAGCAAGGTGCTCAGGGCCGGGCCACTGGCCTCGGCGCGGCCCAGGGCCAGCATCAGCTGCAGGATCAGGGCGTTGGGCTCGCGGTCTTGCGGGAGTTCTTTTTTCCAGGTCTGCGCCGCTTGCAGGGCCGCGTCGCCCGAGCGGGCCTGCAGGGCCACCTGCACCGAGCGCTGAAACAGGCGCGCGTCCTTGGTGCGGCGCGCCGCATCCAGCAGCAGCGAAAAGCCGGCCCCGGGCGAGCCTTCGCGCACATTGAGCTCGCCCAGCAGCAGCTGGTAGAACAGCGGCCCATCCAGGCGCGAATTGACGATCTCGGGCTTGGTCTCGTCGGCACTGGGCGCGCTGGCGCTTGGCGACGGCGCAGGGGTCTGGGCCTGCGCGGCAGCGGCCAGCAGGGTCACAAGCAGTAAAGACCAGCGGGATGACATGAGGCCCATCATAATGCAGGCCCATTGCCTTGCCTGCCTTGGGGCTGGGCCCACTGCGGAGCGCGCATGCCAGAACTGCCAGAAGTCGAAGTCACCCGCCTGAGCTTTGCCGCGCGCATTGCCGGTGCGCGGGTGCAGGTCCTGCGCATGGGCAAGCCCTTGCGTTGGCCGCTGGGGGTGGACCCGCAGACCCTGCGCGGGCGCCAGGTGCAGTCGGTGCAGCGGCGCGGCAAGTACCTGCTGCTGATGCTCGACGAGGGCCTGTTGCTGTTGCACCTGGGCATGTCGGGCAGCCTCAACTTTGCACCGCAGCAGCCGCCGGCCGGGCCGCACGACCACATGGACCTGCACACCGACCGCGGCGTGCTGCGCCTGCACGACCCGCGCCGCTTTGGCGCGGTGGTCTGGGCCCAAGACCTGGACGACCCGGTGGCGCGCAAGCTGCTGGGCGGACTGGGGGTCGAGCCCCTGGGCCCCGACTTTGTGCCGGGCGCCTTCTGGGCGGGCCTGAAGACGCGGCGCAGCGCCATCAAGCAGGTGCTGCTGGCCGGCGACCTGGTGGTGGGCGTGGGCAATATCTACGCGTCCGAGGCCTTGTTCCTGGCGGGCATTCGGCCCACCACGCGGGCGCACCGCCTCTCGCGGCCGCGCGCCGAGCGCCTGCATGCGGCCATTGTGCAGGTGCTGCAGCGCGCGCTGGCGCAAGGGGGCAGCACCTTGCGCGACTTCGTGAGCGCCGAGGGCAAGACCGGCTACTTCCAGCTTGAGGCCGCGGTCTATGGCCGCGCCGGCCTGCCGTGCCGCCAGTGCGCCACGCCCATCCGCAGCCTGGTGCAGGGCCAGCGCAGCACCTTTTTCTGCCCCACATGCCAGCGCCCCTGACCCCGGTCCCCACCTCCGATACATGGCCCGATGGGGCGACGGCCTTGGCCCCCATGGCCGAGCGCCTGGTGGCCTGGCAGCGCCAGCACGGTCGCCACGACCTGCCCTGGCAGGGCACGCGCGACCCCTACCGGGTCTGGCTGTCCGAGGTGATGCTGCAGCAGACGCAGGTCAGCACGGTGATGGGCTACTACGCGCGCTTTCTGGCGCGTTTTCCGGATGTGGCGGCCTTGGCCGCGGCCTCGCAAGACGAGGTGCTGGGCCTGTGGAGCGGGCTGGGTTACTACAGCCGCGCGCGCATGATGCACCGCTGCGCGCAGGCCGTTTGCGCCGAGCATGGCGGGCAGTTTCCGCGCACCGCCGAGGCACTGGTGACGCTGCCGGGCATCGGCCCCTCCACTGCCGCGGCCATTGCCAGCTTCTGCTTTGGCGAGCGCATCTCGATCATGGACGGCAATGTGCGCCGCGTGCTCTCGCGCTGGCTGGCCTGGCCGCACGACCTGGCCCAGCCGCGCCACGAGCGCGCCCTGTGGGCACAGGCGCAGGCCCTGCTGCCCACGCAGGCGCAGGACATGCCCGCCTACACCCAGGGCCTGATGGACCTGGGCGCCACCTTGTGCACCACCCGTTCGCCCGCCTGCCAGGCCTGCCCCTTGCAAGCGGACTGCCAGGGCCGGGCGCAGGGCGAGCCCACGCAGTGGCCCATCCGCACACGCAAGCTCAAGCGCCTGAGCGTGAGCCTGTGGCTGCTGTGGGCCGAAGACGCGCAGGGCCGGGTGTGGCTGCACAAGCGGCCGCAACAAGGCATATGGGCCGGCTTGCATGCGGTGCCGGTGTTCGAGACCGAGCCCGACTGGGCCACGCTGTGGCCGCAGGGCCGGGTGCAGGCCATGCTGCCGGTGCAGCGCCACGCCCTGACGCACCGCGAGCTTTATCTGCACTGGGTGCGGGTGCAAGGGCCGAGCGAGGCGCCGCCGCAGCACGAGGGCCAGTGGTGGTCGAGGGCCGACTGGGCCGCGCTGGGTTTGCCCAAGCCGGTGCGCGAGCGCCTGGACGCGACAGGGGCCAACGAGCGCCACGCCGATTTGTTCGATTGAGGCGCCGGCCCGGCGCGGCGCCAGGCCTCAGGGCAGGTCGCGGTGACGGCGCAAGGTGGGCCAGCGCGAGGGCATCTGCGCGGCCAGTTGCTCGACCAGGTAGACCGATCGGTGCTGGCCGCCGGTGCAGCCAATGGCGATCGTCACATAGGGGCGGTGATCGGCCTCGATCAGCGGCACCCAGTCCAGCACAAAGCTGGCAATGTGCGCTTGCAGCTTCTGCACCAGGGCCGCCTGCTGCAAAAAAGCCTGCACCGGGGCGTCGCGCCCCGTGAGTTCGCGCAGGCCGGGCTCGTAATAGGGGTTGGGCAGCATGCGCGCGTCAAACACAAAGTCTGCGTCCATGGGCACGCCGCGCTTGAAGCCAAACGATTCGAACACCACCGTCATCGGCGCCAGCGGCGTGTCCATCAAGCCCTTGATCCAGGTCTGCAGCTGCGCGCTGCGCAGCAAGCTGGTGTCGATCACATGCGAGCCGTCGCGCAGCACCCCCAGCAGCTCGCGCTCCTGCTCGATCGCCTCGATCAGGTCTTGCTCGCGGTCGACGGTGCTGTGCTTGGCCAAGGGGTGGCGGCGCCGGGTTTCCGAATAGCGGTGCACCAGGGTGGGGGTGGATGCGTCCAGGAACAGGGTCTTGACGCGCAGGTGCTCTCGCGCCAGGGTCTTGAGCTGTTCGGGCAGCAGGTGCAGCGATTCGGCGCTGCGCACATCGATGGCAATGGCCAGCAGGCGGTTGCGCTGGCGCGTTTGCAGGTGCACCACATCGGCCAGCAGCTCGGGCGGCAGGTTGTCGACGCAGAAAAAACCGCTGTCCTCGAGCGCGCGCAGCGCCACCGACTTGCCCGAGCCGGACATGCCGGTGATGAGGATGATGTCCATGGGCATGGGGTCAGCGCCTTCCGTGGCCCAGCATTTCGCGGGCATGGGCCAGGCCCGCGGCGCTGGCACGTTCACCGCCCAGCATGCGGGCGATTTCCTGCACCCGGGTCTCGTCGGCAATCGCCTCGACCTGGCTGCTCACACCGCCGTCCTGCGCCTGCTTGCGCACCAGCAGGTGCTGATCGGCGCAGGCGGCCACTTGCGGCAGGTGCGTCACGGCCAGCACCTGGCGGTGCTGCCCCAGCTGCTGCATCAGGCGGCCCACGGTGTCGGCCACCGCGCCGCCCACGCCCGAGTCCACCTCGTCAAAGATCAGGGTGTCGGCCTGGCCCAGCTCGCTGGTCGTCACGGCAATGGCCAGCGCAATGCGCGAGAGCTCGCCGCCTGAGGCCACCTTGGCCACCGGCCGCGGCGTGCTGCCGGCGTGCCCGGCCACCAAAAAGACCACCTCGTCAAGCCCGTGCGAGGCGGGCTCGGGCAGGGCCGAGAGCGCCACCTCGAAGCGGCCGCCGGCCATGCCCAGCTGCTGCATGGCGGCGCTGACCGCCTTGGACAGGCGGGGCGCGGCCTTGCGCCGCTGCGCCGACACCGCTTGCGCCTGCTGCTCGTAGGCGGCACGCGCCTGTTGCTCGGCCCGCTGCAGGCCGTCCAGATCGGCGGCCTGGTCCAGGCGCGCCAGCTCGTCCTGCCAGGACTGCCACAGCGCGGGCAATTCTTCGGGCGGGCGCTTGTGGCGCCGCGCCAGGGACAGCCACTGGCCCACGCGCTCGTCCAGCTCGGCCAGGCCCTCGGGGTCCAGCTCGGTGCGGCGCAGGTAGCCGTGCAGGCTGTGCGCCACGTCCTCGATTTGCGCCTGGGCCGAGGCCAGCACATCCGACAGGGCCACAAACTCGGGCTCCACATGGGCCTGCTCCTGCAGGCGGTGGATGGCCTGCGAGAGGCTGCGCAGCACCCCGCCATCGTCCTCATCGGAGCTCAGTTGCTGGCCCGCCAGCTGCGCCGCCTCGATCAGGCTTTGCGCGTGCGTCAGGCGCTGGTGGCGGGCGTTCAGATCGGCCCATTCATCCGCTTGCGGGGCCAGCTTGCCCAGCTCCCCCAGCTGCCAGGCCAGGCGCTCGCGCTCGGTCTCGAGCGTGGCCTGGGCGGCTTGCGCCTGTTGCCAGGTCTGGTGGGCCTGGCGCCAGCGCTGCCAGGCCTGCTGCATGGGCTGGCGGTCCAGGCCGGCGTAGGCGTCGAGCAGTTCGCGCACCGCGTCGGCGCGGGTCAGGCTTTGCCAGGCGTGCTGGCCATGGATGTCGATCAGGTATTCGCCCGCCTCGCGCAGCTGGGTGGCGGTGGCGGCGCTGCCATTGATCCAGGCGCGGCTTTTGCCGGCGCTGTCGATCGTGCGGCGCAGCAGCAGGCTGTCGGCCGCCTCAAAGCCCTGGGCGTCCAGCCAGGGGCGCAGGGCGTCGGGGGTGTCAAATTCGGCGCTGATCTCGCAGCGCGCCGCGCCCTCGCGCACCACCGCAGGGTCGGCGCGATGGCCCAGCACCAGCTGCAGGGCGTCGATCAGAATGGATTTGCCTGCGCCGGTCTCGCCGGTCAGCACCGTCATGCCCGGGTCCAGGTCCAGGGCCAGGGTGCGAACGATCACAAAATCGCGCAGACCCAGATGTCGCAAAGCCACGGTTTACGCGCCTCCCTCATTCCAATGCATCTTCTTGCGGAGCGTATCAAAATAATTCCAACCCTGGGGGTGCAAAAAGCGCACACGGTGTTGCGAACGTTGGACCTCGATGCGGTCGCCGATCAAGAGATCGGCCAGCGACTGCATGTCAAAGTTGGCGCTGGCGTCGCGCCCCGAGACCACCTCGATCGCCACCTTGGACGATTCGGGCAGCACGATGGGCCGGTTCGAGAGGGTGTGCGGGGCAATCGGGGCCAGCACCCAGCCGCCGGTGGCCGGGTGCAGCAGGGGGCCGCCGGCCGACAGCGAGTAGGCGGTCGAGCCGGTGGGGGTGGAGATGATCAGGCCGTCGGCGCGCTGGTTGGCCACAAAGTGCCCATCCACCAGCACGCGCAGCTCCAGCATGCCCGAGGTGCTGCCCCGGTTGACCACCACATCGTTCATGGCCAGGGCGTCAAACATGACCCGGCCGTCGCGCACCACCTGGGCGTGCAGCACGCTGCGGTCGTCGATCTGGTAGTGGCCCAGCAGCATGGGGCGCAGAACCTCGGTGTATTGCTCGATGGGGATGTCGGTGATAAAGCCCAGCCGCCCCTGGTTGATGCCAATGAGCGGCAGGCCCGAGGCCGCCACGCGCCGCCCCACGCCCAGCATGGTGCCGTCGCCGCCCACCACCAGGCCCAGGTCGCAGTGCTGGCCGATTTGCTCGGTGTCCATGGTGGGGTAGCCGGTCAGGCCGGTGTGGCTGGCGGTTTCGCGCTCGATCACCACCTCGGCGCCGCAGCGGGCCACAAAATGGGCCATGTCGTCGAGCACGCGCCGCGACTGGGCCAGGACGTCACCGCCCAGGCTGGTATGGTGCTTGCCAAACAGGGCGATATGGCGAAAACGAGAGGTCATGCCGCAAATTACATCATTAAAATGACCGCATGTTGGATGATCGCGCCAAGTTGTTGCTCAAAGCGTTGGTCGAGCGCTATATCGCCGACGGGCAACCCGTCGGCTCGCGCACGCTCTCGAAGGCATCGGGCCTGGACCTGTCGCCGGCCACCATCCGCAACGTCATGTCCGACCTGGAGGAACTGGGGCTGATTGCCAGCCCGCACACCTCGGCCGGCCGCATCCCCACCGCGCGCGGCTACCGCCTGTTTGTCGACACCATGCTGACCGTCAAGCGCGACGAGCTGGTGGCCCCGCAGCTGACCCCCGACCAACCCCAGCGGGTGATTGCCAGCGCCGCGCACATGCTCTCGAGCCTGTCGCAGTTTGTGGGCGTGGTCATGGCGCCGCGCCGCTCGTCGGTGTTCCGCCACATCGAGTTCTTGCGCCTGTCCGAGCGGCGGGTGCTGGTGATCATCGTGTCGCCCGAAGGCGATGTGCAAAACCGCGTGCTGCTGACGCACAGCGACCACACCCAGAGCCAGCTGGTCGAGGCGGCCAATTACCTGAACGCCAACTACTCGGGCATGGCCATCGAGCAGGTGCGCGCGCGGGTGCAGCAAGAGCTGGTGTCGCTGCAGGGCGAGATTGCCGCGCTGATGCAGGCGGCGGTGCAGGTGAGCTCGGAGGCGCTGACCCAGAAAGACGACGAGGTGGTCATCTCGGGCGAGCGCAACCTGCTGTCGGTGAGCGATTTCTCGAACGACATGTCGCACCTGCGCCGCGCCTTCGAGCTGTTCGAGCAAAAGACCGCGCTGGTGCGCCTGCTGGACGTGTCGAGCCAGGCCGAGGGCGTGCGCATCTTCATTGGTGGTGAGAGCCAGGTGGTGCCAATCGAAGAGCTGTCGATCGTGAGCGCCCCCTACGAGGTGGACGGCCAGGTAGTGGGCACCCTGGGCGTGATCGGCCCCACCCGCATGCCCTACGACCGCATGATCCAGATCGTGGACATCACCTCGCGCCTGGTGAGCAACGCCCTGAGCCAGCCCAAGAACGGCTGAGGCCTGCCTTTACAATCCACCGCTTCGGGGCGTTAGCTCAGTTGGTTAGAGCAGGGGACTCATAATCCCTTGGTCGCTGGTTCGAGCCCAGCACGCCCTACCAGTTTTTTGCCAGAGGTCACTTTGCACGTCGTTGCAAGGTGACTTTTTTTATGGCGGTTGTGATTGGCGTGAACGGGCAATTGTGTGGCCAAGCCTCACACATTCGTTTGTGCCTTGCACACTTGGCCATCGGCCTGGAAAACGCACTACCCAAAGAATCCGGGCTATAAACTATTACTTTGTGGTTATATTTGATCGCAAGACTGCAAGCCGATCCGGGTGTTTTTTTCGACCAGCCCAGGACCTGGGATTCATCAAGAGGCACCAGTTGGCGCCATCACAGAAGTCAAGGGCCAAATTGAACTGGCCTTGGTGATTGGCATTCGCCGTCGAAATTTTGGGTCAAGAAAGGAAACACCAAATGATTCCCGACTATCAGACGCTGATGCGTCCGGTTTTGTCATGCGCGGCCAACAACGAAGTCCGGATTGGGGCTGTTGTGGACCGGCTTGCCGAAGAACTGGGCTTGACGCCGGAAGAACAGGAAGAACTATTGCCCAGCGGAACACAAACTCGATTCACAAACCGTGTGCACTGGGCCAAGGCTTATTTGGCCAAGGCCGGGCTCGTTGAGAACACCCGGCGTGGGTACTTTCAAATTACCCAGCGAGGCAAAGCTGCGTTGTCGGACGCGGCGGCCACCATCAACAATGCGTATCTTGATCAATTCAAAGAGTTTCAGGACTTCAAGACAAAGGTCAATGTGGTCAATGCCAGCCATGGCGCTGTGCAGGTTGAGGTCACAGGCCTTCTAAGCCCGGAGGAGACACCCGACGAGGCTTTGCGCAAAGCCCATGCATCGCTCACAGGCGCCTTGTCAGCTGATTTGCTTGAACGTGTTCGGTTGGCGAAGCCGAACTTTTTTGAACACTTGATCGTGGAGTTGCTGCTGGCCATGGGCTACGGAGGGTCCTCTGAAGAGGCTGGTCGAGCACTGGGACAAAGTGGTGACGATGGCGTGGATGGTGTGATTGACCAAGACCCCCTCGGTGTCGATCAGATCTTTGTCCAGGCCAAACGATACGCCGAGGGCAACAACATCGGAGCAGGTGCGATCCGCGATTTTTATGGTGCGCTCAGCCTCAAGAAGGCCACAAAGGGCATCTTTGTCACGACGTCAGCCTTCAGCCAATCAGCCATCGATACCGCGCGTGGGCTGGGAACGCGAATCGTGCTGATTGATGGCGTGCAGCTTACCAAGCTGATGATCCGATACAACGTTGGCTGTCGCGATGTGGATGTACTTCATCTGAAAAAAGTGGATGAGGACTTCTTTGACAACTAGACCAGACATGCTTTTTCTCTAATCACCTTAGCCTAGGTGCAAGCAAAAAATAGCTTCGTATGTAGCCACATACCCATGCCAATGGACTCCTGAAGCGGTATCTAAACCAGGTTGAGTACCCCATAGCGAACAAGTCGCGCAATGGATTTGTACACATTGAGCCCCGGCCGTCCTAGGAGAGCGCCTTTCGCAAGCCTGATCTGACATGTCGTGTGGCTTCCTGTTGATGACCTCTTGCAAACCGTATAAGACCTTCCCAATCTGGTGCGTTGATAGCAACACTAATATGTAGTTATGGTGTTTGTATAGTATATTTTGGTATTATTTATGATCCAGATTTGACTCATCAAACCACGACCATGCCATCCAGCCGTGATGACGAAGACATCATGATCCTCGAGGAAGTCGCTGACGCCTCCAAGGTCCTACCGCTAACGATTGGCCGGCCGGCGAAAGACAAGCAGCGTCCGGGTCTCAAGGTGGGAGGAAGTTCGCGCATATCGATGGCCGGCATTGACGAAGGGATCAAGCGTCAATCCTCGGTGGGCCTGAGGGCGGTCTGATATGCCAAGAATTTTTGACAACATCAAGACGGCTCTTCTTCCCGCGCTGAAGTCTTCGCTCAAAGTCGCCGAACGGGCCGACTTTTGTGTTGGCTACTTCAACCTGCGCGGCTGGCGCAATATCTCTGAATATGTTGATCGTTGGCATGGCGGTCCTGCCAATTGCTGCCGCTTGCTGGTTGGCATGCATATCAACGCGACAGAAGAATTGCGGCAAGCGCTGCGTCAACAACAAGACAGCGATGAAGAGGGTATCGACAATCAGTCGGCGATCAGAGCGAAGAGAAACATCGCAGAAGAGTTTCGGCTGCAGTTGACCTATGGCGTCCCGACGAACGAGGACGAAGCGGGGTTGCGCCAGCTAGCTGCACAGATTCGCGCCAAGAAGTTGATCGTCAAGGTTTACCTCCGACACCCGCTGCACGCGAAGTTATATCTGTTGCACCGCCAAGATGCCAACAACCCTGTCACCGGATTTCTGGGCAGCAGCAATCTGACAGTAGCGGGGTTGGCACGTCAAGGCGAACTGAATGTCGATGTACTCGAACACGATGCGTGCAAGAAGCTGGTCGACTGGTTTGAGGACCGATGGACAGACCGCTGGTGCATGGACATATCCAAAGAGCTGGCTGACATCATCGACGAGAGCTGGGCTGGCGAGCGGTTGGTGCCGCCGTACCACGTCTATCTCAAGATCGCTTACCACCTGGCGCAAGAGGCTCGAGCCGGCCTGTCCGAGTTCACCATTCCCAAGGTTTTCGGCAACCAGCTTTTCGACTTTCAAATCGCTGCGGTCAAGATTGCTGCGCACCACCTGAACAAGCGTGGTGGCGTCCTGATTGGTGACGTTGTCGGCTTGGGCAAATCCATGATGGCTACGGCGCTGGCAAAGGTCTTCGAGGATGACCACCACACCGAAACGCTCATCTTGTGTCCTAAGAACCTCGTGGCAATGTGGGAGGACTACGTCTACCGCTACCGCTTGCAGGCCAAAGTGCTGTCGCTCTCGAAGGTGATCACAGAGTTGCCCGAAAAGACAAGGCGCTACCGCGTCGTACTGGTGGATGAATCGCACAACCTGCGCAACAAGGAAGGCAAGCGCTACAAGGTTATCCGCGAATACATCGAGCGCAACGAAAGCCTGTGCATCCTGCTGTCTGCCACGCCCTACAACAAGACCTACCTCGATCTTTCTTCCCAGTTGTCTCTGTTCCTGAGCGAAGACGCCGACATCGGTATTCGACCAGAGAAGCTGATCAGCGCGCTCGGGGGCGAACATGAATTCGTCCGCCGCCATCAATGCTTGGTGAGATCGCTGGCTGCATTCGAGAAAAGTGAAGACGCAGACGACTGGCGCGACTTGATGCGCCTGTACATGGTTCGGCGCACCCGCGGTTTCATCATGCAGCACTATGCGCAGACTGACGAGCGCGGCAAGTTCTTGCTGTTCGCTGATGGCACCAAGTCCTACTTTCCCAAGCGCGTCCCCAAGAACCTCACGTTCGCGATCAATGATTCAGATTCGGCCGACCCGTATGCGCGGTTCTATGCAAGCGCGGTAGTGGACGCTGTCAACGCTCTGGCGTTGCCGCGTTACGGACTAGCAAACTACGTGGCCAACAAACCCAAAGCGCCGCCGACTCCCAACCAAGCGAACATCATCGATGGCCTGTCCCGCGCAGGGACCCGTCTGATGGGCTTTTGCCGCACCAACCTCTTCAAGCGCCTTGAAAGCGCGGGCCCGGCATTTACTCTCTCAATCGAGCGTCACATCCTGCGCAACTTCATCGTCCTGCACGCCATAGAGAACGGGCTCGACATTCCCCTGGGCACCCAAGGGGCTGAGTTGCTGGACACCCGTCTTCATGACGAGGACCCGGACGACAGCATGCCCGGCGAGGCAGACGAAGACGATGTGGAGGACGATCCCGAGGTTACAGCGAGCATCACCACCGGCCTTCGCATCGAGAAAGACTTCCGCGACCGCGCAGCCAAGGCGTATGAGGCATATTCGGGCCCGTTCAAGAAGCGGTTCAAGTGGCTCCCTAGCGCCTTGTTCATGCCAGAACTGGCCAAGGACCTCCTCGGTGATGCGACTGCGCTCATGGGCGTGTTGACACACTGCGGTGATTGGCTGCCTGCCCGTGACGCCAAACTTGCTGAGCTTGCCAAGCTGATCAAGACACGCCATCGGAAAGAAAAGGTTCTGGTCTTCACCCAGTTTGCTGATACCGCCCGGTACCTCAAGGCGCAGCTTGTGGCAATGGGCGTGACACAAATCGAGGACGCTACTGGTAATAGTGCGGACCCGACAAACTTGGCCTGGCGCTTCTCGCCAGAATCCAACAAGAAGTCGGACATCATCACCGCCGCCGATTCTCTGCGTGTCCTGATTGCGACCGACGTGTTGTCGGAGGGCCAGAACCTTCAAGACGCACACATTGTCGTCAACTACGACTTGCCCTGGGCCATCATCCGGCTCATTCAGCGGGCCGGCCGAGTCGACCGAATCGGGCAAAAGTCAGACCAGATTCTCTGTTACTCGTTCATTCCGGCCGATGGGGTCGAGCGCTTAATTCGTCTTCGTGCGCGCGTGCGCCAGCGCCTTGGAGAACAAGCCGAGGTTGTCGGTTCCGATGAGGCGTTCTTTGACGACGATACCAACGACCAGGCCATGCGTGACCTCTACACCGAAAAGAGCGGCATCCTCGATGACGATGGTGACTCCGAGGTAGACCTGGCCTCGTACGCATACCAAATCTGGAAAAACGCGATTGACGCTGACCCATCCCTGGCGGCGCGCATCGAGGGCATGCCTGGGGTCGTCTACGCGACCAAGGCACACCAACCCAGCCCCCAATCTCCGAAGGGGGCTGTGGTCTACATGCGCACAGCCCAGGACAACGACGCGCTGGCCTGGATCAACGAGTCAGGCCAGTCCGTCACGCAATCGCAGTTGACGATCCTGAAGGCGGCGGAGTGCAAACCTGACACAGAGGCGCTGCCGCGTACGCCACACCACCATGCGCTCACGCAAAAGGGGCTGGCCCACATTGTCAGCGAAGAAAAGTCATCTGGCGGGGCATTGGGGCGCCCATCAGGCGCCAGATTCAAGACTTACGAACGTTTGAAGCGATATCGAAACAGTCTCGGCACTAAACGGGATTTGTTCATCACGGACGACCATGTGCGCCGTCTGGACCGCGCATTGGAAGATATTTATCGATTCCCACTTCATAAATCGGCCACCGACACGCTGAACCGTCAGATCAAGGCCGGCATAAGTGATGTGCAACTGGCTGACTTGGTCCTCTCCCTGAGGGAGGACGGCCGATTGTGCGTGGTGGACGAGCAAGAGGCGCGACGAGAGGCCATGCTCATCTGCAGCATGGGTTTGGCATGAAGACGCGGCATGTACGAGTGGGAGATCTACGATGACCATTGACTCCTCCAGCTTCCAGCGTCTGCTAGATGATTTTCAGCTTGGGCGCCTTTTCGTGAACCTATTGGGCTGGGAAAAACCCACGATGAGGTCACAGCAGGTACCGCTTGATGGGCATACGTTCACTCTCACCCAGATCGCTCACAAGCGTGGGGTGTCGGTCTTTCAGTGCACGCCAGACGCCAACGGGGCGATACCCCCACGTGCCACGCTCTTGAAGCTGGAAAAGGAGGCTGCAAAGCTGGCCTATGAGCACTTGCTCATATTCAGCGACGCACAGCAGTCTGCGTTGACTTGGCTGTGGGTATCTCGTCTGCCGGGTCAGCCAGTGGCTACCCGTACACACACCTGGCGGCGCGGCGCCAGTGGAGAGCCCCTGCGCCAGAAACTCGAGCAGATCGTGTGGTCGCTGGAAGAAGAAGAGGCCGTTACCCTGACCGATGTCATCGTTGGCCTGCGGCGCGCCTTTGACAGAGATCGGGTTTCTCGCGCTTTCTATGACCGTTTTAAAAGCGAACATCAGGCCTTTGCTGACTTCATCTCGGGCATCTCAGCCGTCGCCGATCAAGCTTGGTATGCCTCGCTGATGCTGAACCGCTTGATGTTCGTCTACTTCATCCAGCGCAAAGGCTTTCTGGACCAGAACCCGAACTATCTCTCCGACCGTCTCGCCAAGGTGCGGCAGTCCGCAGGCAAAGGTAAGTTTCATTCCTTCTACCGTCAGTTCCTCAGAAGGCTTTTCCACGAAGGTTTGGGAACTCCGCCGCGCGAGCGCGATACAACGGTGGCCAGTCTGGTCGGGGATGTGCCGTATCTGAACGGCGGCCTCTTCGCGCTTCATCAATTGGAGGAAGCCTACCCGTCCATCGACGTGCCGGACGAGGCTTTTGAACGGCTCTTTGCCTTTTTCGATGACTATGACTGGCATCTTGACGACCGGCCCCTTGCCACTGGCAATGAAATCAACGCGGACGTGTTGGGCTACATCTTCGAGAAGTACATCAACCAAAAGCAGATGGGGGCGTACTACACCAAGGAAGACATCACTGAGTACATCAGCAAGAACACCGTCATCCCGCAATTGATTGAACAGGCGCGTGAACGTTGCAAGGTCGCATTTGAAGGCGAAGCCTCGGTGTGGAACCTGCTTAAGGCCGACCCGGAGCGCTACATCTACCCGGCCATGAAGACTGGTGTCATTGATGGCGAAGGTCAGGTCGTCCCTGAATCTGCGCTACCCGACTTTGTGCAGGCGGGTATGAAGGACCCCAAGGCGCGCATGTTCGAGCGACGCTACAACCTAGGTGAAGCTGTGTTTCACACCGGCACTGGTCATCGCGGCACCCTGCCCACCGAAACCTGGCGTGAATACGTCGACCGCCGCACACGTTGCCTTCATCTGCGAGACAAGCTTGCCAAAGGAGAGGTCAAGCGTGCTGATGACCTGATTACACTGAATCTAGACATCCGGCAGTTCATGCAGGACGTGATTGACACCGCAACCAGCCCAGACTTGCTGCGCGCGGTGTGGCAAACCATCGTTGGCCGTGTGCCGGAAAAGGCTTCAGAGAAGTTCCGCCACGGCGTCACCATCTTGGACCCCACCTGCGGCTCCGGTGCCTTTCTGTTTGCAGCCCTCAATATCCTGGAGCCACTCTACGAAGCCTGCCTGGATCGGATGGAAGGGTTCGTCGAGGACGCAAGAAAGCTCGGCAAGACTGGCGAAGTTGATTTTGCCAAGGTGTTGGCCGAGGTGGAGAAGCACCCCTCTCGCCGTTATTACATCTTCAAAAGCATCATCCTCCACAACCTCTTCGGCGTGGACATCATGGCAGAAGCGGTGGAAATCTGTAAGTTGCGCCTCTTCCTGAAACTTGTATCGCAGGTTGACGCAGTGCAAGAGCTGGAACCACTGCCTGACATCGACTTCAACATCCGTGCTGGCAACACCCTGGTCGGTTACGCCACTGAAGCTCAATTCGATGCCGCCAATACCCTGGCCAGTGACCAGAACCACCGTGATGAAATCAAGGCCAGTACTGCTGATCTGGCCGACCTGTTCGACCGCTTTCGCGAGCAGCAAACGGTGCATGGCGGCAAAGTTACCCCAGAGGACAAGCGGAAGCTTCGCGAAAAGCTCAATGCTCTGAGTCTTGAACTGGATCGATATCTGGCGCGCGACTACGGCATCGATCCGGACAAAGCCAAGGCATTTGCAGTATGGCGTGAGAGCCACCAGCCCTTCCATTGGTTCGCTGAGTTTTACGGCGTAATGCGCGAGGGTGGATTCGATGTGGTAATTGGAAATCCACCATATGTTTCCACTCGTAAAATTGATTACAGCATCACGAGATCATTCCAGTGCCATGACTGCAACGATATCTTTGCAGTCTGCACTGAACGAAGCTACTCAGTTATGAATGACAAGGCTCTTGTTGGACTAATTGTCCCACTCAGCGCAACGTCAACAGATGCAATGCTTCCCTTAAAGCAATACCTCAAGGATAACTCACAAAATGCATGGTTAAGCTATTACTCAGCATCTGACCAACCTGCTTCGTTGTTTACAGGCGTTAGGCATCGTTTGATGATCTTGCTAGCGAGGAAGGGTAACGGCCTTTCGTCACTACAAACTACCCGCTTCCTTAAGTGGTTCTCACAAGAGCGCGATGCACTATTCAGCAGTAAGCTCTCTTACGTATCAACAATAAACGGTTTGTCAGACCCCTTCTGCAAGGTATCTTCTGAGCTTGAATTAAATCTACTTACTAAGTTATTTAAATCAAGATCAATTGCGAATGTCATCAGCAAAAGTGGATCGCCCATTTACTATCATAACGCCCCTGTTCATTGGGGGAAGGTATTCGACTTTATTCCACATTTCCGCGTCGGTAAATCTAAGCCAGTACAGTCATCTCACGTCAAGACCCTCTTTTTGAAAGAAAAAAGAAGCGCCACGGTAACCCTGTGCATTCTGAATAGCTCATTATTTTACTGGTTCAATTGGCAGTATTCAAACTGTCGAGATCTGTCGTTAAGAGATATCCTTCGTTTTCCCGCTGACGCTGAAAGAGTTAGTGATGCAGTTTTCTCAAGTCTAAGGGATAATGGGCAAGCCCTTATGATCGATCTGAGTGAGAATAAGAAACTCTATTCTCGTATCACTAACAACGTAAGAACCGAGTTCGATTCCTTTTATCCCGCAAAATCAAAACCGATCATTGACAAGCTCGATATGGCGCTGGGAAAGCATTACGCTTTTACCAAGGAAGAAACTGACTTCATTATCAATTACGATATTAAATATCGCTTTGGCGTTTCAGGCGAGGAAGAATGAAGGCCGCCCCCGTCACCTTGCCGCCTCACAACGCCAGATGTGTAGGCACTGAACTCGCCACCGGAGTAGTCGGCGTTGGCGAGGCAGCGTTGCTCGCGGAACCGCTCCTCGGTCTCCTCTCATCCCGCGAATGCCCCGGTCACGTCCTGTTCGAAACCCTTGACTACGTTCCGGAATGGATCAAGGCCGGTCGTGTCATCGTGAGCGGCTTCCACTCGCCACTGGAGCAACAGGTATTGCGCTCATTGCTCAGGCGCAAAGCTGTCCGCGTGGTCAAGGTGTTGGCGCGTGGCATGTCCGACTATCGCCCCAGCAGCGACGAGCAAGAGCCCCTGGCAACAGGCCGAATGCTGGTCATCACTGCCTTCCCACCGGACGTGCGTCGGACCACCCGTGAAACAGCACTTGCACGCAATCGATTGGTGTTGTCGCTCGCCAGCGAAGTCGTCGTTCCCTATGTTGCTGAAGGGAGTCCGCTCGCCGCGCTTCTGCGTGAGTGGAATGCGAATGTGTAGCTGTCTTCCGAATTGCTTTGCTGCCAAGGCCCGTCTGGGGCGGCGATCCTTGTACTGATGAGGTAAATCATGACCACTCTAGGCCCCAATCAGCTTCGGCAAAACATCCTCACGGCCCGCGCCGAGATTGATTCGGTTCGCCAACTGCTCCTGGCGCACGAGTCGGAACGGCACCTGGCCTTGGGCCACGAGTGCGTGCGGACGGCCCAGAGTCTGGGCCAATTGCTTGATGGTCAATCCGTGCCTCACGAATACCGCGTGGCCGTGGTGGGACGCTTCAAGGCCGGCAAGTCATTCTTCGTCAACGAACTTCTCGGTCGAAAGTTGGCCGGGGAGGAGACCAACCCAGAGACGGCAGCCGTCACCACTTTCCGCCACGGTCAGCGTGTGCAGGCGCGAGTGCACTTTCTTCCCCTGGAGCAATGGAGCGAGCTCAAGCGTTTGCATGCCGTGAATCCCAAAGACCCTGACGTGCAGAGGCTGGCGAACTGGAGTCGCTTTCCAACACGCAAGCCAGATGACGATGCCAAGGAACACTTTGACGAAGCCAAGCTTGCGGTCTTGGAAACGGAGTTCATCGTGCCGGGCGGGCGGTTCGAGGACCTGGCGTTAGATGACCCCTCGGATACCAAGAAGGCCTCCGCTTTCCGCAAGGCGCTCAAGCAGTTCACCACCGGAACGCGCCCGCACCACTGCTTGGTCGAACGCATTGAGATCACCGCGCCTTCGCCGCTGCTGGAGCAGGGTGTGCTGCTGATCGACACCCCCGGGCTCGATGACCCAGAGCGCTTCCGCGTGAACCTCACGCAGGACGTGGTCAAGGACGTGGACGCTGTGCTGTTCCTCACCAAATCCGGGGCGTCCTACGGGCAGACCGAGAAGGATTTCATCCTCTCGCTGCTACGCCGTGGATCAATCAAACAACTGGTCTTTGTAGTCACCCAGATTGACCACACTTATTCGCAACACCTGGAGCAGGCGGAGGGTGACGACGAGGAAGCAGAGTCCATCTCACGCCGGGTGGAGCAAGAGCGCAGGCGATTACGCTCGCAGATTGACGCTACGCTCTCAGAGCTGGCAGAGGGAGGGACTGATTCGCCCGCGATGGAGCGCTATCGTGAGCAGTTGGGCGAGGTAGAAATCATCTTCACTTCGGCCATCAACCACCGCAAGGCCAAAGACGGAAAGACCGTAGACCACCCGCTTGATGTGCTGGACCCGGGCGGCATGGCTTATGTCGAGCGCAAGTTGATGGAAATCCTCTCCACCGAGTCACGCCTGGCGCAGGTCGCAAGAGCGCTGCGTGCTGGGGCTGCCGTTGAAATCGAGCAGATGCTCCGCCTGATCGGGGCACGACGACATGCGGTACATGGCGTCGAAGACAAGGAGGTCGCAGAGCAGAAGCTTGGTGCTTATCGTATTGCCTTTGAGACAGCGGCCAGTGCGTTTACGCGAAAGGTCAACGCCGATGTCGCAGTCCTGAAGCGGACAGTCGAAGGTGGTGAAAAGCTGAACCTAGCACGTATCGAAAGCATTGTTCTCGCCGCTGACATTTTCCTGAGGGAGTTTGAGACCGAAGACGCCGCAAGATACTGGAGCACACGCCGTAGCGGGAAATGGGGCCATATGCGCGGCCTACAATCCAGTGTGGCCAACGGCATCTTCCCCAAAGTTGCAGCACTTTTAGAAGAGGAACAGGCCGAGTTTTCTAGCTTTGTCGAAAAGTTTAAGTCACATCTAAATGCACTGGGCGAAGAAAGTGCACAGATTAGTCACAAGCTGCAAGTCGGCGCCGAGATCCGCATCAACGTTGCGGCGCGGCTCGAAGAATTCTTGGATCGAACACTGCACGCATTGCAGGAACTGATCGATACGGAGCAGGCGCGAATTGTTCATTTGCTAGACGAGTTCGTGACCGAAAATGTTGAAGAACGGATCGCGGCAGCGCGCGTTGCCGTGAGTGACGTAGCGGGTGTTGGCACAACGGCGGAACAGACACGAATGGTGCGCAATTTCTACGAATTGGTTCGTCCGATTCTGCGCAATGCGCTTGAAAACCATCTCGTGTCGCGCATCCGTGCGCACGGCACCATCTTGACCGGAAAGGCCGAGGAACTCCCGGACAAGGCGTTGACCGAGGTGACGGTGGAATTCGGTCGGATTGCTGCCAACATCAAGGCTGCTGCAGAAGCAGCATCGACAGGGCAAAAGGCAGCGTTTGAAGCAGCAGCGACCGCGCTCGTGGAAGTGCTACAGCGGTCATTATCGACGCTAGGAGAACTGTTTGAAGCACCGTTGACGGACAATGGGAAATTGTTCGTGTTGTCGGAGGCGGCCCCTGCAACTGCTGAACCTATGCCTAACCATTTGGCCCCCGGCGTTGTTCTACAAGCACCCCCACCGACCGCCACCCCCTTCGTGCCAACAGCATCTACCGAGATCGACTGGTCTGCAATTCAGGCAGACGCAACGTGCCTTTTGCGGCGCATCAACCTACGGGCTGGTGATCTCAACTGGGCCTGGGGCCGTCTGTTCGCGGCCAATTTGGTTCAAGGTGCTAATAGCGCACTTTTGATTGACCCATACCTTGACAGGCGACATCAGCGGCGAAACCTTGGCGAGGTGGCGCAGTTGTTGCACCGCCTTGGGCCCGTTACCCGACTTAGTGTCATCACCGGGAAGCGCGATGAGATGGAGGCCGCGGAAGGAGACTCACAATTGCGTGAACTGGCCACTCAGTTGGCGTCGATTGGCATTGATCTATCTTGGGCGCGCGATTCTACTCAGCACGATAGACGCTTACTGCTTAGCAATGGTGTTGTTTTCGAACTGGGGATGGGCCTAGATATCTACGCTCCAACACGGAATTTGACGGAGACCAACCCCAGCCTGCGCAAGATTAGAAAGGCAACTACCATCAATGTGCTGTTGCCAGCTGGCGGCAACGAAGCCATCGTGTGAGATAGCCCCCTGATCCCCGCACCTGTCCTATCGCTTATCTTTGGAGATAGGAAGAGGAGTATGGATATGACTAGGCATACGGACACCGTGGAGGTCATCTTGAAAGATCAACGTCGCAGGCGCTGGTCCCCGGCAGAAGCAGGCTTTGGTGCGCCGCATCTATGAGCCGGGCATGAGCGTGTCGCTGGTGGCGCGCCAGGAAGGCGTGGCTGCCAGCCTGCTGTTTCAGTGGCGCAAGCTCGAACGCCAAGGCGTGTTGACGGCGGTGTCGGCCGGTGAAGCAGTGGTGCCCGCCTCGGAACTCGCTGCTGCACGGGCAGAAATTGCCAAGCTGCAGCGCGTGCTGGGCAAGAAGACCCTGGAGAACGAAATCCTCAAGGAAGCCGTGGAGTACGCCGCCGAAAAAAGTGGATTGCGCGCACGCCCTTGTTGCCCGGGGACGAGCAATGAAGACGCTCTGCCGGGTGCTGGGGTTAGCGCGCTCACACATTCACGAACTGCATCACCGCAGTGCCGATTGGCGCGATGGCCGCAAGCACCGCTCCCCGGCGGGCGATGCGCAGCTGCTGGCCGAGATCGGCGAGCAGATTGCCGACTTGCCCAGCTACGGCTATCGGCGTGCCTGCGCGCTGGTCAACCGCCAGCGCGCTGCGCAGGGCGACAAGCGCGTCAATCACAAGCGCGCTGACCGCGTGATGGACCAGGCTGGTTTGCGCTTTCCCAAGGCGCCGCGCAGTCGCCAGTCGAGCCGCGTGCATGAAGGCCAAGTGGCTGTGGGCCGCAGCGACCTGCGCTGGTGCTCTGACGGCCTGGAGATCCAGTGCGATTCGGGTCAGACGGTGACGGACACGTTCGCCAAGGACTGCTGCGACCGCGAGGTGATGGCCTGGCGTGCGTGGGAGGGCAAGGGGCTACCCGGTGAGCCCGTGCGCGAGATGCTGATTGAGGCGGTGGAAAGGCGCTTCGGTGCGGTGGAGGCCGTGCTAGCAGGTCACCGTCTTGAGTTCCTCACCGACAATGGAGGCGCATACATCGCGCATGAGACCCGGGCCGTGGCCCGATCGCTGGGGCTGCTGCCGGTCAACACACCCGTGTGCAGCCCGCAAAGCAACGGCATGGCCGAGAGCTTCGTCAACACGTTCAAGCGCGATTATGTGGCGCGTATGGATTTGCGTGATGCGGCCACCGTGCTGGCCCAGTTACCAGGAGCCTTCGAGCACTTCAACGGGGTGCACCCGCTCACGTCGCTGAAAATGCGTTCACCTCGGGAGTTCAGGCGGCATCAAGCCGCCCTGGCGCGCCAGCAACCCGCGAGGGACCTGGCGTTACGTTGCGAATAGGACGGGTCCGGGAATATGGGGGCAAGACCACCACAGTGTTTCATGCTAGAACCTAAATAGTCAATATTGGGAGTTTCTTCAGTCTGCAAACAGACCTTGCCGAACCACCTAAGCAAGGCATTCAATACAAGCTCAACGTTTGAATTCACCGTCCGCTGAAGGCGGTCGGGTGGAATAGTGGGTTGGGTGTCTTTCGGGCTGGCTCGGCTACTTGAGACCGTAGTATTTGAGCAGCGCTTCTTTGACCACATCCGAGGCGACTGCGACGCCCATCTTCCAAGTGCCAGACGCAGCCTTCTTCAGATTCGCAATCAGCCAGCTACTTACTTGAGGCCCCATGGGCTCGTCTTTGCTCTCAGGCTGTTCAGAAGCCGCAATACGTGCTAGTTCTTGGGCATCTTCTTCCGCCATACCTGACCCAACCAAAAACTGCGCCAAACTTCCTTCGTCATGGGGGGCGACCGCGACTTGGATTTTTGTTCCGTCGCCGGTGGCCGCGATTGATGTGAAGTTGCCATAGATGATTTGTTGGGCAATTTGCGTTGCTGCGGCAGCTTTAGGCGCTGAGGGTAAATCAGCAGGGCCTATGGCTATAGCGGCAGCATCTGGCACAGACTTTTCAAGTTCAAGGGTGAGTTCGAGTACGCGGCTGCGCACAGCATGCCTAATAGAGGCAAGCGATGAGCGCGCGATGCGCCCCGTAACCGAATTGCACGCGTAGTCCGCATAGACTTTGCCATGGAGCAGAAGGATAAGGTCGGCGGCATTTATTCCTAAATGACCGCCATCTTCCGCGGTGGCCAACAAGTCGTCCACTGCCGCGATACTCTCCCGCATTTCGTGGCGCACCCAATGCTCCCCAGCAAACTTCTTTACAAGGAACGGTGAAATAGGCGCGTTCTTGATGCCGGATCCAAACGGCCCGGAAAAGTTAGCTGTGTAGCTGACAGGAATAAATCGATAGTTTGGAAGCTCCGCGTCGTGTGGGTATCCCTCCGATTCGTGCCTCACCCACTCTGCAAGGGGCTGACTTCCGATCCGAGCCGCCAGGAGCCGAAGTCTGAGAAGTATTGGACCTAAGTCAGATCCCTCCTGAAGTACGGCAGCTTGGATTTCATGAAGAAGGCTCATGCGTGCTCTCTATATGATGCCCAACATTTGAGATGAGTGGCGGTCGGAGCCGCTGGCGGTGGGAATCCTAAGCGTAGCTTTGGTACGTCGCTCTCGACGGAATTATTAGCCACCTAGATCTACCTCAGGTTTTGACTTGATTATGCTTCCGACCAATGTGGGAGTGGCTGCGCCGATATGGATGGCAAGGAACGGGGAAATGTTTGTGCCTGAGTACAGGTAAAACATAACCGTACCGCCGCCGAGTAGAACCATGAAAAAGGTGACGACCCAGTAAAACCAAGAGGTAATCCATTTCGGGCGCGTGGAATGAAACTCTTGGCGTAAATTGTAGAGAACGTAGAACTCGGGTAACACACCACCAAGTAGTCCCAACATGAAGCCCTGTGACAAATCCATGTTAGCCATAGCGCACCTTGTTGACAGCCTTGAATGCGGTCCAAATGTCACTGACAGCAGATATTTTTTTCTTTGAGGCAAAAAGAGTAGAGCCGTTAGAGGATTTGGCTATGGATACCCTGACTAGGTCGGGGTTGTTGCGAAGTACCTCTTCGACCGTTTTGGCGTCAAGGTGTGCTTCATTAGCAATGCCAGAGGCTGTGCGGTATCGCCACTTCGGATTCTCTAGCGCCAGCAGGACTTTATTTTTTGCGTCACCCAGTTTGGCTCTTGGCTTGGTTTTCATCTCGCACCTTATTGCTTTGGATAACGTAATATATATCGGAATACCTGCTTTACAAATGGAGTGTGCTTGATAAGCTGGGCATGAATTCTTCTTGAAAATAGCGTAACGCCTTGCTTGCGAAGGTGTATGAATCGCCCCGGGTTTCAAGGAGGCTGGTTGGTTTAAGTTGATCTGGCTGTCACGGTCTGATGGGCGAGTTGTCGCCAGTCGGTTGCCTCACCCTTGGCCGGCGGGATGTACCCGATGCGTTATTGCCGACGGATGTTGTTGAACCTGTGCAGCCATTGCAGGCTGCCCAGTTCTACGGATCGTCTGGACTTCCAATGACAGCGGCGGTTGTTTCACGCGGCTTTGTACCAATTGGGGATCGTTGCCAAAGGCCAATATCTGGCCAATTGGGTTGGATGCTGGCATGGGTGTTGCCGGGGCGCAGAAGAACCTTGCCTTGGGCGAGATCGAGAGGGGTGTGATGGGTGGCCTTGTCGGCAGAAGTATCAAATCGTCGGTATATGTGAATAAATACCGACGATTTGATATTTCAGGGTAGGTGGCAAGCGCTTGGTTCAGGTGTCCGGTGAAACGGGCATGGTCCGTTAGTGGCGATCACACTGAATGGATCAATTAAGTTTAAGCTTTGTCATTGTGCTCAATTTCTGGAGGCGCTGTGATGGACTTTGACAATGAAGCGGACGGTAGGGGTGGGTGCTACTGCGGTGCGGTGACATTTCAGTTCGACCAGCGATTCGAGGCATTTGTGAACTGCTATTGCACCCAGTGCCGACGTGCGAGTGGCGCGGCGTTCACGAGCTGGGTGTGCCCTCCGGTCCAGCGCTTCGTCGTCGCCGGTCGGGATTCGTTGTCAGTTTTCGCGATCACACCGAATGTGCGCAGGTATTTCTGCAAAGTTTGCGGGACACACGTCTATTCTTTAGACGCAAGACGGCCTGATATCGTCGGGATACCGGCAGGTGTCATCGCAACGCCCATTTCAGGCATGCCCACCAAGGACTTCTTTTGGGCCGATAGGTCGCCCTGGCCAGCAACTCGAATGCTTGCTTGCATGCCACGATGACGCGCTTTTCATCACGCAAAGGGCCACCGGTGCGAATGAAAAGCCGATACCTTGAGCGATCGTGATCGTGTAGGGCATACGGTATTTATACCGTGTTGAGGTCTGCCATCATCTGGGCCAAACTGGCGCGCTGATCCAGGAGACCACGCCACATGAACCTTGCCCACTTGTTAACGCGACAGGCCTTGGGCCATGGCGAGCAGCTTGCTGTTTTTCATGGTACCCATGTCTGGTCCACCTATCGCCAGTGGGCCTGCCGAAGTGCCGCTTTGGCCAGCCGAATGCGTGTTGCGGGCCTGCAAGAAGGTGACCGCGTGGTGGTGTTGATGCGAAATCACCCACGCTATTTGGAAGTGTTGTGGGCTGCTTGGTGGGCGGGGCTGGTGGTCGTGCCGGTCAATGCCAAACTGCACCCAGCCGAGGTGGCGTGGATCATCGACAACGCACAGGCGCGTTGGGCCTTTGTGACCGGTGACATGGCACCGGCCCCCTTCAAAGGCATTGAACGTCAGATCGACATCGAATCGGACGAGGCCCATGCGCTGCTGGCGCCCGTCGAGGATTGGCGATCCGTGCCGGTGGCTGCGCGCAGCCCCGAAGACCTTGCATGGCTTTTCTATACCAGCGGAACCACGGGAAAGCCCAAAGGCGTCATGCTGACGCATCGCAATCTCACCACCATGGGGCTGACTTATTTTGTGGATGTGGATCGCATTGATCGACACGACACCATGGTCTACGCGGCCCCCATGTCGCATGGCTGCGGCATCTATGCCATTCCACATCTCATGGCCGGTGCGCGGCACGCTGTGCCAGTGTCTGGCGGCGTCGACCCAGAAGAGTTGTTTGCGATGGGCCAGGCTTTGGGGCCGCTGTCCACGTTTGCAGCCCCCACGATTGTCAATCGCCTGGTCGACCACGCGCATGCCCAAGGGCTCTCGAAGGCGGCATGCGCCAAGGCCTTCAAGACCATTGTGTACGGCGGTGCGCCGATGTACCAAGCCGATATGGAGCGGGCGTTGCGGGTCATGGGGCCGCGGTTTGTGCAGATCTACGCACAAGGCGAGACGCCCATGGTGGGCACGGCATTGTCCCGCCAGCAGATTGCCGACACGACCCATCCGCAACATGGCCAGCGCCTTGCGTCGGTGGGGGTGGCGCAAACCCCGGTTCAGCTGCGCGTTGTGGATGAACACGGCGCAGACTTGGCCGTGGGTGAGGTGGGCGAGGTCGTGTTCCGTGGTGACTCGGTCATGGCGGGCTATTGGCGCAACCCCGAGGCCACGCAGTCAGCGGTGCGTGACGGATGGTTGTGGACCGGCGACATGGGGTTCCTGGATGCGGAGGGCTTCTTGACGCTGAAAGACCGCAGCAAAGACATGCTGATCAGCGGCGGCTCCAACATCTACCCGCGCGAAGTGGAAGAGGTGTTGCTGACCGCACCAGGGGTTGCCGAGGTGGCGGTGGTGGGCGGCCCGGATCCCGAATGGGGTGAGGTGGTGGTGGCCTTTGTGGTCGCACAGGCCGGGGCCAAGCCGACGGTGGCCCAACTGGATGCGCACTGCCTGGCGCACATTGCCCGCTTCAAGCGTCCCAAGGCCTATCACTTTGTCACCGAGTTGCCCAAGAATCACTACGGCAAGGTGCTGAAAACAGAATTGCGCGCACGCTTGGCCGCCATAGTCGCCAGATGAAGCATAGAAGCTTGCCACGCCAGCAAAGGCAGCGCAGCGGGCCGATCAGGCGGGCATCTTTTGTGTGTCCCGCGTGATTGCCGATGGCATCGCCGTGCAGGTCTGGCGCCATGAGCCCGGCATGCAAGCTCAGGAAAAGACCGAGGATCTCTTAAGGCGCGGGCGAAATGAACCAGTGCGGTGCCAGGGGGGCCAGCCTCCATTTGCCGCACGGTGTGGGCAGATGCGCCAATGCGTTCTGCCAGATCGTCCTGCGTCAGGTGCCTGCGCCGGCGGGCAAGCGAAATCGCCTGGCCCAGACGGGTCAGGCTGCGTGTGACAGGCAGCGGTGCAGGCGACAAAGACCTCATACAAGACCTGTTTCATGCGCGATTAAAAAATTTAAAAGCGCATGTATGGCGTCTTATTTCGTCTTGGACTCAGGAAATGATCTTGCGATCGCCTTGAAATTGACCTTGCGATTGGGTGCGGGCCGCAGGCCCCCCATCACCCCTTGGGGGCGTAGGCCACCACGTCGATCTCGACCTTGGCGTCAATCATCAGGCGCGCCTCCACGGTGGAGCGGGCTGGGCGGTGCTCGCCAAAGCACTCCATGTAGACGCGGTTGAAGCTGCCAAAGTCGCGCGCGTCCTGCAGCCACACCGTGACCTTGCACACGTCTGGCAGGTCCGCGCCCGCCAGGGCCAGGGCCTGGCGCAGGCGCACAAACACCTGGCGCGTCTGCGCCTCGATGCCACCCACCACCACCTCGCCCTGGTCGTTGGTGGGCACCTGCCCCGACACAAACACCCAATCGCCCGCCCGGGTGGCCGGTGACAGGGGGCGGGCCAGGCGGTCCGAGGCCAGGGGCGCTTGGCCCAGCATTTCAACAGGCATGGGGATCTCCTTGAGACATCAAAAAGCCCAGCGTATCGCCAAAAAATGTATTTGACTTACATATAAACCCGAATGGCGGGCATTGGCTTGAGGGTTAGAGTGGAAATCCCGTAAGTCACTTACATCCAGGAGGCTCCCATGGCCCTCAACTTGTTCCGACGTCATCTGCTGGCCTCGTTGCTGGCGGTCTTGCCCGCGCTGGCCCTGTCCGCACCGCCCAAAGGGGGCGCGGCGCAGCTGGCCATGATTGGCGAGCCGCAAAGCCTGGACCCGATGGCCTCGACCGCCGACCTGGTCGGCACCATCATGCAGCACGTTTTTGAGACGCTGTACACCTTCGATGCGCGTTGGCAGGCCGTGCCGATGTTGGCCGAGGGCATGCCCCGTGTGTCGGCCGACGGGCTGACGCACACCATCACGCTGCGCGCCGGGGTCAAGCTGCACAGCGGTCGCGATCTGGATGCGGGCGATGTGGTGGCCTCGCTCACGCGCTGGATGGACATGGCCCCGCGCGGCAAGGCGATCGGGCGCGACACGGTCAGCCTGGAAGCGCGTGGGCCGCGCACCATCGAGTGGAAATTCAAGGTGCCGCAAGCGTCCTTGCTGGCGCAGTTGGCGCTGCCCTCGGGCATGGCCGCCATCATGGCCAAGGAAAGCCTGGCCAATCCCATGACCAGCTTTGTGGGCACCGGCCCCTACCGCTTCCGCGAGCGTCGCCCCGATCAGCTGGTGCTGCTCACCCGGCACGAGGCCTACAGCGCACGCAGCGAGGCGCCATCGGGCTATGCGGGCCGTCGCGAGGCCCTGCTCGATGAGCTGCGCTTTGTGCCAGTGCCCAATGCCAGCACCCGCCTGGAGGGCGCGCTGGCCGGGCAGTTCCACTTTGCCGATCAGCTCAATGCCGAAGCCCTGTCGCGATTGGAAAAAGGCGGGCCGCAGGTGGTGCCGATCATCACCCCGGCCTTTGGTTTTCCATACCTGGTCTTCAACACCCGCGAGGGGGTGATGGCGCAGCAGGCCATGCGGCAGGCGGTGCAACTGGCCATTGGCCCGGGCGAGATGCTCGAGGCCGCCTATGGCGACAAGCGCTTCTACACCGTTGAGGGCAACCATTTCCCGCAGGGCACGCCCTTCTACAGCACGGCCGGCACCGAGGTCTACAACCGCAAGGACGCGCGCCGCGCCCGTGAGATGGCCGAGCGTGCGGGCTACAAGGGCGAGGTGATCCGCTTGCTCACCAGCCGCCAGTACGAGTTCCACCACACCATGGTGCAGGTCATGGCCGAGCACCTGAAGGCGGCGGGCTTTCGCACCGAGATGCAGGTCGTGGACTGGGCCACGCTGGTGCAGCGGCGCGGCGATTCGAAGGTCTGGGACATCTACATGACCCACTCGGGCCAGCTGCCCGAGCCCATGCTCTCGCCGCCGCAATTGGGCGAGGGCGCGCCGGGCTGGTGGTCGACCCCGGGCAAGGCCAAGGCGCTGGGTGACTTCAACCAGCAGACCGACCCGGCCCGCCGCGCGCCGCTGTGGGCGCCGGTGCAGCAGCTGGTCTACACCGAGGTGCCCTACATCCATGTGGGCAAGTTCAGCAGCCTGTCGGCCCGTGCGGCACGGCTGGAGGGCTATGTGCCCACCATCTGGCCCTTCTTCTGGAACACCGGGCTGGGCCGCTGATGCACTTGGGCGTCTTGACGCGCGCGCCCTGGCTGGCCTGGGGCCGGCCGGTGCTCGCGCGCTTGTGGGGCATGTTGATGGTGCTGGGGCTGGTGTCGGTGCTGGTCTTTGTGCTGACCCGCCTGGCCGCCGGCGACCCGGTGGCCCTGCTGCTGGGCGATCAGGCCTCGCTGCAGGACATTGCACTGGCGCGGGCCCGCTATGGGCTCGATGCGCCCATCGTCGAGCAATACCTGCGCTGGCTGGGCGAGGTCTTGCAAGGCCATTTGGGCCAGTCGATTTTTTTGCAAATGCCGGTGCACCAGGTGCTGCTCGATCGCGTCGAACCCACGCTCAGCCTGGCGCTGTTGGCGGTGGGCGTGGCCATGCTCATTGGCGTGCCCAGCGGCCTGGCGGCGGCGGTCTGGCGCGGGCGCTGGATCGATCAGTGGGTGAGCACCTTGGCCATGCTGGGGGCCAGCATGCCCAGCTTCTGGATGGGGCTGCTGCTCATCCAGCTGTTGGCGGTGGGGCTGGGCTGGTTCCCGGTGTCGGGCTATGGCGCGCCAGACGCCAGCTGGGCCCAACGCCTGCACCACCTGCTGCTGCCGGCGCTGGTGCTGGGCATGCTCAACTCGGCGCTCATCACCCGCTTTACCCGCGCGGCCATGCTCGACATTTTGGGCGAGGACTACATCCGCACCGCGCGCGCCAAAGGCCTGCCCGAGGTGCGCGTGATCTTGCTGCATGCGCTGCGCAACGCCCTGGTGCCCATCCTGACGGTGCTGGGCCTGACGCTGGCGCTCATGATCGGCGGTGCGGTCGTCACCGAAACCGTCTTCAACCTGCCGGGCCTGGGCAATCTGGTGGTGCGTGCGGTGCTGCGCCGCGACTACCCGGTGATCCAGGGCGCCTTGCTGGCCATTGCCGGCGTGTATGTGCTGATCAACGGGGTCATTGACCTGCTGTATCTGTGGGTCGACCCAAGGGTGCGCCATGGCTGAGCCGCAACGCTGGTGGCGACATCTGTTGGCCCGCCGCATGGTGCTGGTGGCGGCCATTCTGTTGGGCTTGCTCTTGCTCATGACCTTGGTGGGCCCCTGGTTCTTGCCCGACCCGATGGCCCTGAAAGTCAGCCAGCGCCTGAAGCCGCCCAGCTGGGCCTATCTGGCGGGCACCGACGAGCTGGGGCGCGACATGGCCAGCCGCCTGGTGCTGGGCGCGCGCTACTCGCTGGCCATCGGCGCCAGCACGGCGGTGCTGGCCGTCTTGGCCGGCACGGTGCTCGGTTTGCTGGCCGGATTTTTCCGGCGGCTCGATGGCCCGCTGATGCGTTTGGTGGATGCCATGATGGCCTTCCCGGACATTCTGTTGGGCATTGCGCTGGTGGCCATTCTGGGCGCCAGCCCGGTCAACGTGGTGTTGGCGCTGAGCCTGGTCTACACCCCGCGCGTGGCGCGTGTGGTGCGCGCCTGCGCGCTGGTCATTCGCTCGCTGCCCTATGTGGAGGCCGCGCGCGCGGTGGGCGTTCGCTCGCCGCGTCTGTTGCGGGTGCATGTGCTGCCCAACCTGATGTCGCCCATCCTGGTGCAGCTGAGTTTTGTGTTTGCCTATGCCTTGCTGGCCGAGGCCGGCCTGTCCTTTTTGGGCGTGGGGGTGGGGGCCGATGTGCCCACCTGGGGCACCATGGTGGCGGCCAGCACGCCCTATGCCGAACGCGCGGTGTGGATGCTGTTTTTTCCGGGGCTGGCGATTGTGCTGAGTGCTTGGTCGCTGCAGGTGCTGGGCGACGGGGTGCGCGATTTGTTGGACCCACGCTTGCGGGGGGCGCCATGAGCCAGGACCTGCGTTTGTTGGTGCAAGGCCTGCACACCCGCTTGCAGCACGACGGGCGCGAGACCGCGCTGGTGCGCGGCGTGGACCTGCGCCTGCATGCGGGCGAGACCTTGGCCCTGGTGGGCGAGTCGGGCAGTGGCAAGTCGCTGACCGCGCTCACGCTGATGCGGCTGCTGGCGCGCGATGCGCGCTGGTCCTGGGACGGGCAGGCCGAGCTGGTCGACGCGGACGGGCAGCACCACGACCTCTTGCGCCTGCCCGAGGCGCAGATACGGCGCCTGCGCGGGCACCAGATGGCGATGATTTTTCAGGAGCCCATGAGCTGTCTCAACCCGGTGCTGACGGTGGGCCAGCAGATTGCCGAGTCGGTCCGCCTGCACCTGGGCCTCTCGCCCGCAGCAGCGCGCCAGCGTGCGCTGCAGGCCCTGGAGGAGGTGGAGATTGCAGCAGCTCGCCAGCGCCTGGACGAGTACCCGCACCAGCTCTCGGGCGGCATGCGCCAGCGCGTCATGATTGCCATGGCCATGGTGTGCGCGCCCCGCGTGCTGATTGCCGATGAACCCACCACCGCGCTGGACGTGACCATTGCCGCGCAGATCCTGGCGCTGATGCGCCGCCTGCAAGAGGCCAACGGCATGGCCGTGCTGTTCATCACCCACCACCTGGGCGTGGTGGCCCACTATGCCGATCGTGTGTCGGTCATGTACGCCGGCCGCGTGGTCGAGAGCGCCGATGTGCCGCGCCTGTTTGCCCAGCCCTCGCACCCCTATACCCGGGGCCTGCTGGAGTGCTTGCCTGGCCGCGCCCGTCAGCGGGCCTTGGCGACGGGGCAAGCGCCTGTGCTGCTGGACATCCCGGGCCAGGCCCCGTCGATGCAGGACCTGCCCGAGGGATGCGCCTTTGCGCCACGTTGCCCGCAGGCCCATGCGCGCTGCGGCGCGGGCGAGGTGCCCTGGCAGGGCGCACCCGAGCATCGCTACCGCTGCTGGCTGAACGCGACGGAGGGATTGGCATGAGTGCGCCGCTGTTGGAGGTGCGCGATCTGCGCGTGGAGGTGGGCCACGGGGCGCGCCGGGTGCAGGCCGTGCGCGGGGTGGACCTGACGCTCGCGCGCGGGGAGACCTTGGGCCTGGTGGGCGAGTCGGGCTCGGGCAAGAGCACGCTGGCCCGGGCGCTGATGCAACTGCTGCCGGTGCACAGCGGCACGGTGCAGCTCAATGGGCAATCGCTGACCACGCTCAGCGCGTCCCGGATGCGCCCCTTGCGCCGGCAAATGCAGATGGTGTTCCAGGACCCAAGCCTGAACCCGCGCCAGCGCGCCGGCGACATGCTGGCCGAGGTGCTGCACACCCACGACCTGTACCCTGGCCCGCAGCGGGCCGAGCGGGTGCGCGCCTTGTTGCAGATGGTGGGCCTGTCGGCCGAGCATGCGCCGCGCTACCCGCATGCCCTGTCGGGCGGGCAAAAGCAGCGCCTGGGCATTGCGCGGGCGCTGGCGGTGGAGCCGCAGCTGATCGTTGCGGACGAGCCGCTGTCGGCCCTGGATGTGTCGATTTCGGCGCAGATCGTGAACCTGCTGGTGCGCCTGCGCGATGCGCTGGGCCTGAGCATGCTCTTTATTTCGCACGACCTGGAAGTGGTCGAGTTTTTGTGCGACCGGGTGATGGTGATGTACCTGGGCCGCGTGATGGAGGTGGCGCCCGTGGCCACCTTGTTTGCCCGTCCCACACACCCCTACACCCAGGCCTTGCTGGCGGCCGCGCCCCAGCCCAGCCTGACGGCCCCGCGCCCCAGGGTGGCCTTGCTGGGCGAGCCGCCCAGCCCGGTGGCGCCGCCCTCGGGCTGCGTGTTTCGCACGCGCTGCCCAATGGCGCAGCCCGCATGTGCCGAACAGGTGCCCGTTTTGCAGTCCGTCTCGCCCGGCCACCAGGTGGCGTGCCCGCTGGTGGCGCGCCCAGGAGCCCCATCATGAACACGACCGATCTGCTGGCGCGCATGCAGGCGGCCGCCACGCGGCTGCCGCGCGCGCAGCAACAGGTGTTGCGGGTGATGCTGCAGGACCCGCGCCAGGCCTTGCGCTGGAATGTGGACGCGCTGGCCGAAAAAGCCGGTGTGTCGATGCCCACCATTGGCCGATTGGCCCGCAGCTTGGGCTTTGCCCACCTGCGCGATTTCAAGTTGGCACTGGCGCAGGACCTGGCGCGCCAGGCCCCGGTGCACCGCAGCGTGCGGCCCGAAGACAGCAGCGAGGAGATGGTGCACAAGGTCGTGGCGGGTGCCGCGGCGGCGGTGCAGGATCTGGAGGCCCAGCTCAAGGGCCCGCTGCTGGACCAAGCGGCGGCGCTGCTGGCCGAGGCCGATCGCATTGACTGTTTCTCGGTGGGCGCCACCTCGGCCTTCATGGCCAGCGATCTGCAGGCCCGGCTGTTTCGGCTGGGGCGGGTCGCGCATGCGGTGCACGATGCGCATTTGCAGCTGAGCTCGGCCGCATCGCAAAGTCCTCGTGGGGTGGTGGTGGCGATCTCGCACGTGGGCCGCATGCCCTCGCTGCTGGAGGCGGTGGACCTGGCACGACGCTGTGGTGCGCGCGTGATTGCCATCACCCAGCCCGACACCCCGCTGGCCGCGCTGGCGGATGTGGCGATCGTGCTGCGCGTGCCGCCCGATGCGGTGATGCGGGTCGGCACCGAGGCCTACATCGCCCACTTGCTGGTGATCGAGTTGCTGATGCTCTTGCTGATCAAGGCCCTGGGCCCGGCGGGGACCGAGCCGCTGGCGCGCATCCGCGCGGTGCTGCAGGCGCACGGTCAGGATCTGGACACGCACCCCGCCCCCCCTTGGACCTGGCCCGATGCGGACAAGGCAGGTGCGGCATGACGGCGCAGTTGCTGCGCGGCGCGCAGGTCTTGGACGGCACTGGCGCGCCAGCGCGCCAGCTGGATGTGCGCATCGAAGGTGCCCGCATTGCGGCCATGGGCCCGCAGCTGGACGCCGACGGGGCCCGCGTGCTCGATTGCGATGGCCTGACCCTCACGCCCGGCTTTGTCGATGTGCACACGCACGACGATGCCCAGGTGCTGCGCGAGCCGGCCATGTGGGCCAAGCTCTCGCAAGGGGTGACCACCGTCATCACCGGCAACTGCGGCCTGTCCTTGGTGCCGCTGGTCACGCCGTCGCCCATCTCGCCGCTGGACCTGCTGCACCCCGACCATTTTCGCTACCCCGATCTGAACGCCTATGCGCAGGCGGTGGCGCAAGCGCAACCGGCCGTGAACGTGGCCGCGCTGATCGGCCACACCAGCCTGCGCGCGCAGGCCATGGCCTCAATGGATCGGCCGGCCTTGGCCGACGAACTGACCCAGATGTGCGCGCAACTGGACCAGGCCATGCGGCAGGGCGCGCTGGGCCTGTCATCGGGCCTGTTCTACCAGCCCGCTTTTGCCGCTGACCCGCAAGAGATGCATGCCCTGACCCGGGTGCTGGGCGCGCATGGCGGCGTGTACGTCACGCACCTGCGCTCGGAAATGGACGAGGTCTTGCCGGCCATGCAGGAGGCGGCAGATGCCGCCCTGGCCGGCGGTGTGCCCTGGGTTTTGTCGCACCACAAATGCGCCGGTCCGCGCAACTGGGGGCGCAGCTTGCAGACCCTGGCCTTGCTCGATCGACTGGCGCAGCGCCAGGCGCTGGGCCTGGACGCCTACCCCTACACCGCGGGCTCCACCCTGCTGCGCGAGGATCTGGTCGATGGGGTGATCGACATCCTGATCACGCGCAGCACCCCGCACCCCGAGATGGCGGGCCGCTGGCTGCGCGAGGTGGCGCAGGAATGGGGCGTGGACCAGTTGAGCGCCTGCCGCCGCCTGATGCCGGGCGGGGCCTGCTATTTCCAGATCGACGAGGCCGACCTGCGCCGGGTGCTGGCGCACCCGCTGACCATGATCGGCTCGGACGGCTTGCCGCACGATGCGCGACCGCATCCCCGCCTATGGGGCAGTTTTGCGCGTGTGCTGGGGCACTATTGCCGCGAGGAGCGCTTGCTGGAATTGCCGCAGGCCGTGCACAAGATGAGCGGCCTGTCGGCCCAGCGCTTTGGCTTGAGCGGGCGGGGCGTCTTGCGCCCAGGTGCCGCCGCCGACCTGGTGCTGCTGGACACCGAGCGGGTGCGTGACACCGCCACCTACGCCGAGCCGGTGCGCCAAAGCGAGGGGATTCATCGGGTCATGGTCAACGGCCAGTGGGCGCTGATCGACGGCGCCCCCACCGGCGTGCACAGCGGCGCGTTTTTGCGCCGCGGCTGAGGGGCCCCGGGCAAGCCCCATGCCGAGGCCCCGGGCCTTGCGCTAAGCTGGGGCCGCTGCAAAAGGAGTGGGCATGGGCATGCATGCGGGATGGCGCTGGACGCGCTGGACATGGGTGGTGGCCGGTGGGCTGCTGTTGGGCCTGGGTTTGACCTGGCTCAGTGTGAAGACGCTGGCCCCCACGACCCTGGCGGTCGGGCCTTGGCAGCTGAGCCTGCTGGCGGGCAGTCGCGATGCCGATCCCTACACCCGCGCCCGGGTCGCGCTGGGGGGGCTGCTGGCCCTCAATCGCAGCGAGACCATGTATTACCTGGCCTTTGAGGACTCGGCGGGGCAGGCCTTGCGCGCGCGCTGCCAGTACCGCATCACCGGGGCGCCGCCACCGGCGCGTTGGTGGAGCCTGACGGCCTATGCCGACGATCATTTCCTGTTTGCCGATCCGCAGCACCGCTACAGCGTCAACGGCGCGCAGGCGGTGCTGGATGCGCAAGGCCGCTTTGACATCCGCACCGGGCCGGGCCAGGCCAGCGCAGAGCGTGTGGACCTGGGCACGCCAGGGCAGGGCGGCATGGTGCTGGCGCTGCGGGTGTACAACCCCGAGCCCGCGCTGCAGGCCGCCCCGCAAGGCCTGCAGGCCCCGCGCATTGAACGCCAGGGGGATTGCGCATGAGACCGCGTCGCGCCCCGCTGTGGCCCGCCCTGGGCCTGATGGTGCTGATCGCCTTGGCCGTGCACGCCGCCAGCTTGTGGGCCTTGCCGCGCCTGATCATGCACAAGGCCTTGCAGACCGTGGGGGGGCCGCAGCCGCCCGCGCCGGTGCGGCCGCCGCTGGCCACGCAAACCGCCCGCGCCATCGTGCTGCCCAGCCCCGACCTGCTGTATGGGGTGTGTGTGGCCGATCTGCGCCGCCAGGACCTGGCCGTGCAGGTGGATTTGCGCGGTCTGCCCTACGCCTCGGTGGCCATTTACGACGAGCGCTCGGACAACATCTGGGTCATGAACGATCGGCAGGCCAGCGATGCGCCCGTGCGCTTGCGCCTGCAAGGCCCGGATGCGCCCCCAGCGGCCAAGGATGCGGCCCAGGCGGTGCGCGTGCCCGGCACGCGCGCCCTGGTGCTGGTGCGCTTTCTGGTGACCGATCGACAAGACGGGTTGGCGCGGGCCGAGGCCGCGCGGCAAAGCCTGCGCTGCCAGGCGCTCTGAGCCGCCCAGCCGGCGGCGTTCAGCGGCCCAGCAGATCGCGGGCGGCGGGCCAGTGGCCGTGCACGGTCTGGACGCCCTGGGCCTGCCAGATCGCGTCCAGGGTGGCCAGCGTGACCGCCTGCGCCGCCAGGGTGTTGAGCAGCAGCAGATCGGGCGCGCTGGTCTGCGCCCCGGTGGCCAGCGCGAACAGGGTGTCGCCGTCGTAAGGGGTGTGCACCGGCCGGATGCAGCGCGCCAGGCCATCGTGCCCGCTCATGGCCAGGCGCTTGCACTGCGCCTTGTCCAGCTGGGCATTGGTGCCGATCACGCCAATGGTGGTGTTTTGTCCGGCGTCGGGAATCGGCACCTGCAGGGTCTGGCCGGCCAGCATCGCGCCCCAGGTGTCGCGCAGCTGCCCCTGGGCATCGCGCGCGCCGGCCAGCACACGGGCGGCCTGCGGGTCCCACACATCGCCCACCGCATTGCAGGCCACCATGGCCGCCACCACCCAGGGGCCCACGCGCAAGGCGGCGTGACCCATCCCGCCCTTCATGGCCAGGCTGGGGCCAAAGAGCTTGCCCACACAGGCCCCGGCGCCCGCGCCCACATTGCCCGCTGCCGGGGGCGCGGTGCTGGCGGCGTTGCAGGCGGCATAGCCCGCGGCCGCGTCGGGGCAGGCGAGGGCGGTGTCGCCGTCGCGCAGCATGGGCAGGTCGAACAAGACCGCGGCCGGCACGATGGGCACGCGGCCATGGGGGGTGGCAAAGCCGTGGCCGCGCTCGGCCAGCCAGCGCATCACCCCGCTGGCCGCGTCCAGGCCAAAGGCGCTGCCGCCCGAGAGCAGCACCGCATGCACCTGCTGCACCAGGTTGGCCGGGTCCAGCAAATCGGTCTCACGCGTGCCGGGGGCGGCCCCGCGCACATCCACCCCGGCCACCGCGCCGTCCGGCGCCAGCACCACGCTGCAACCGCTCAGGCGTTGCGACAGGGTGTGATGCCCCACCATCAGGCCAGGGACATCGGCCAGAGAGCCCTGGGCTGTGTTTACAATGGATTGGGTGTTCATGCGGGACCTCGTGCATTCACGGCAAGGGGCCCATCTTAGGACAAGAAGTGTCGCTGTTTGTTCTGCGAAGGTTGTTGAGCTTGATCATCACGCTGGCTGCCACATCGGTGGTGGTGTTTGGCGTGCTTGAGCTGCTGCCGGGCAATGCCGCGCAAGTCATTCTGGGCGACACCGCCACGCCCGAATCGCTGCGCGCCCTCGAAGACAAGCTGGGCCTGAACCGCCCGCCCCTGACGCGCTACACCGACTGGGTGGGCGGACTGGTGCAAGGCCAGTCGCAGATGAGCCTGTCTTATGACACCCCCACCGCCGAGCTGCTGCTCGAGCGCCTGCAGGTGACGCTTCCGCTGGCCGTGTTGGCCATGGCCCTGACCGTGGGCGTGGCCCTGGCCCTGGGCATTTACGCCGCCGCGCGGCAGAACAAGCTGGGCGATGTGGGCGTCATGACGCTCAGCCAGCTGGGGCTGGCGGTGCCCAATTTCTGGCTGGCCATTTTGCTGATTTTGCTGTTTGCGGTGCACCTGTCCTGGGTCAGCGCAGGGGGATTTCCGGGCTGGACCGAGGCGCAAGGCGGCGGTGTGCTCGAGGGCCTCAAAGCCTTGCTGCTGCCCGCCGTGGCGCTGGCGGCGGTGCAGTCGGCCATCCTGACCCGGGTGACCCGCTCGGCCGTGCTGGACGCCCTGCGCGAGGACTATGTGCGCACCGCGCGCGCCAAGGGTCTGACGCGCCGCCAGGTGCTGTGGGGCCATGTGCTGCGCAACGCGATGATTCCGGTGGTGACGGTGATGGGCCTGCAGTTTGGCAACCTGATCACCAGCGCCATCGTGGTCGAGAGTGTGTTTGTGCTGCCCGGCATCGGCCGCCTGGTGTTCCAGGCCATTGCCAACCGCGACCTGGTGGTGGTGCGCGATGTGGTGATGCTGCTGGCGGCCATGGTGATCGTGATCAATTTTGTGGTCGATGTGCTCTACGCCTGGATCGACCCACGGCTGAAGGTGGCGCATGACTGAGCCCCAGCACCTGGGCCGCCGCGCCCTGCGTCACCCCAGCTTTGTGCTGGGCGCGTTCATCGTCCTGCTCTTGCTGCTGGCGGTGGGGGTGTCGCTGTTCTGGTCGCCCTATCCGGTGGGCGATATCGACATCCCCAACAAGCTGGCCTTGCCCAGCGCCGCGCATTGGCTGGGCACCGACAGCCTGGGTCGCGACATCGCCTCGCTCTTGCTGGTGGGCAGCCAGAACTCGCTCATGGTGGGCGTGATTGCGGTGGGCATTGGCATGGGCCTCGGGGTGCCGCTGGGCCTGCTGGCCGCCGCCCGCCCCGGCTGGGTCGACGAGGTGGTGATGCGCGCCAGCGACTTCACCTTTGCCTTTCCGGCGCTGCTCTCGGCCATCATGCTGACGGCCATTTACGGCCCCGGCCTGGTGGTGAGCATTGTGGCCATCGGCATCTTCAACATCCCGGTCTTTGCCCGCATCACCCGGGGCGCGGCCCGCGCGGTCTGGAAGCGCGACTACTGCCTGGCTGCCTTGGCCGCCGGCAAGGGCGCGTTCCGCACCACCATCGACCATGTGCTGCCCAACATCAGCAGCGCGCTGATCGTGCAGGCCACGGTGCAGTTTGCGATTGCCATCCTGGCCGAAGCGGCCTTGTCCTACCTGGGCCTGGGCACGCAGCCGCCCCAGCCCAGCTGGGGCCGCATGCTCAACGAGGCGCAGTCGCAGCTCTTCCAAGCCCCCTGGCTGGCGCTGTACCCCGGTGTGGCGATTGCGCTGGCCGTGCTGGGCCTGAACCTGGTGGGCGACGGCCTGCGTGACTTGCTCGACCCCCGCCTGGCGCGCCAGCGCTGAACCCGCCATGTCCCAGACCGAATCGCCCCCCACCCCCTTGCTGCAGGTGCAGGACCTGCAGGTGGCCCTGCCCACCGCGCGCGGCTGGGTGCAGGCCTTGCGCGGGGTGAGCCTGCGGCTCGAGCGCGGCCAGACCCTGGGCTTGATTGGCGAGAGCGGATGCGGCAAATCGCTGACCGCGCTGGCCCTGATGGGCCTGCTGCCCGAGCGGGCGCGGGTGCAGGGCTCGATTCGCTTGCACGGCCAGGAGCTGGTGGACCAGCCCGAGCGGGCCATGTGCCGTTTGCGCGGCGCGCGCATGGCCATGGTGTTTCAGGAGCCCATGACCGCGCTCAACCCCCTGCACACCATCGGGCGCCAGATTGCCGAGCCCATGCGCCTGCACCTGGGCCTGTCGGCCCAGGCCGCCCGCGAGCGCGCGCTGCAATGGCTCGAGCGTGTGCAGCTGCCGCGCGCCAGCGAGCGGCTGGACGCCTACCCGCACCAGCTCTCGGGCGGGCAGCGCCAGCGCGTGATGATCGCGATGGCGCTGTCGTGCCAGCCCGACCTGCTGATTGCCGACGAGCCCACCACGGCGCTGGACGTGACCGTGCAAAAAGAGGTGCTGCAGCTGATGACGCGGCTGGTGCGCGAAGAGGGCATGGCGATGCTGCTGATCAGCCACGACCTGGGCCTGATGCACGAGCATGTGCAGCAGGTGATGGTGATGTACGGCGGCTCGGTGGTCGAGCACGCCGAAACCCAAGACCTGTTTGACAGCCGCTGCCACCCTTACACGCGCGGCCTGTTCCATGCGCGGCCCCGCCTGGGCCTGGCGCGCGGCACGCGCCTGCACACCATTGCCGGCAGCGTGCCCGATCTGGCCGACATGCCCAGCGGCTGCGCTTTTGCGCCGCGCTGCGAGCTGGCGGTGCCGGCTTGCAACGAGGCGCGGCCCGTGCTGGCGCCCATCAAGGGCCAGCCCCCGGGCCTGCTGGCGCACACCGTGGCCTGTCCGCGCTGGGAGTTGGGCGCATGAGCGACACCCTGCACACATCGCCGCTGCTGTCGGTGCGCGACCTGGGGCGGCGCTTTGCGATGCCGCGCACGCACCTGCTGCAGCGTGCCCCCGAACTGGTGGCCCTGCAGGGCGTGAACTTTGACCTGCAGCCCGGGCGCAGCCTGGGCGTGGTGGGCGAGTCCGGCTCGGGCAAGTCCACCCTGGCACGCCTGGTGATGGCGCTCGATCGCCCCAGCAGCGGCCAGGTGCTGCTGATGGGGCAGGACCTGCACCGCCTGCCGCCCGCGCAACTGCGACGCCAGCGGCGCCATGTGCAAATGGTGTTTCAGGACCCGTACAGCTCGCTCGATCCGCGCCAGCGCATCGAGCAGATCGTGCTCGAACCCTGGGAGCTGCTGGACCCCGCCGAGCGTGCGCAGGACGGCTTGGGCCCCCGCCAGCGCGCCGCGCAGGCCTTGCAAGAGGTGGGCCTGCGGCCCGCCGATCTGGACAAGTACCCGCACGAGTTTTCCGGGGGGCAGCGCCAGCGCATCGCCCTGGCGCGTGCCCTGATCACCCGGCCGGCGCTGATCGTGGCCGACGAGCCGGTCAGCGCGCTGGACGTGTCGGTGCAGGCGCAGGTGCTGAACCTGATGCTCGATCTGCAGCAGCGCCTGGGCCTGAGTTACCTGTTTGTCAGCCATGACCTTGCCGTGGTGCAACTCATGTGCGACGATGTTCTGGTGTTGCAAGCTGGCCAGGTGGTCGAGCAAGGACCTGCCGCGCAGATCCTGTCGCACCCTGCCCACCCCTACACCCAGGCCTTGCTGGCCGCCGTGCCCCGCTAAGCCACTTCTTTTTTGACCGAAGGAGCCCCCATGAACCGAGCCTTCCCTCACTTCAACCGCCGCCAACTGGCCCTGCTGACCGCGGGTGTCCTGACCGTCTCCAGCCTGGCCCTGAGCCCGCTGAGCGCGCAGGCCCAGTCGCGCAAGGACAGCGCCGTGATCGGCATGATCCTGGAGCCCACCAGCCTGGACCCGACCACCGCCCCGGCCGCGGCCATTGGCGAGGTGGTGCACTACAACATCTTCGAAGGCCTGACCAAGATCAACGCCAACGGCAGCATCACCCCGCTGCTGGCCGAGAGCTGGAGCATGGACCCGGACGGCAAGGTCTACACCTTCAAGCTGCGCAAGGGCGTGAAGTTCCAGGACGGCGCTGCGTTTGATTCCTCCACCGTGAAGTTCAGCTTCGAGCGCGCCAAAGACCCCAAGAGCACCAACAAGGCCAAGGGCACGGTGTTTGACAACATCAGCCACATCTCGACGCCGGACGCACACACCGTGGTGCTGGTGCTCAACCAGCCCGACGGCAACTTCCTGTTCCGCATGGGCGAGAACACCGCCGTCATCCTGCACCCCAACAGCGCGGCCAGCGCGGCGACCAAGCCGGTGGGCACCGGGCCGTTCAAGCTCGAGAACTGGGCCAAGGGCAGCGCGGTGACCCTGAGCAAGTGGGATGGGTTTCGCGACGCGGCCAGCGTCAAGCTCAAGCGCGTGACCTTCCGCTTCATCAACGACTCGGCCTCGCAGGTGGCGGCGCTGATGGCCGGCGATGTGGACGGCATGCCGCGCTTCCAGGCGCCGCAAAGCCTCAAGCAGTTCCAGAACGACAAGCGCTTTGTGGTCGAGCTGGGCAGCACCGCCGGCAAGGGCATCATGACCATCAACAACAAGCGCAAGCCCTTTGACGATGTGCGCGTGCGCCGCGCGCTGGCGCATGCGGTGGACCGCAAGGCCTTTATTGATGGCGTGTTTGAAGGCTTGGCCAAGCCCATCGGCAGCCACATGGCCCCCACCGACGCGGGCTTTGTGGACCTGACCGGCCTCTACCCCCACGACCCCGAGAAGGCCAAGGCGCTGCTGCGCGAGGCGGGCGTGCAGACCCCGCTGAACGTGACCCTGACCCTGCCGCCGCCGCCGTACGCGCGCAAGGGCGGCGAGATCATCGCGGCGCAGCTGGCCAAGGTGGGCATCAACGCCAAGATCGAGAACGTCGAGTGGGCGCAGTGGCTGGGGGGCACCTTCAAGGGCAACTTTGACCTGACCATCATCAACCACGTCGAGCCGCTGGACTACATGCAGTACGCCAACCCCAACTACTACTGGGGCTACGACAGCAAGGCCTTCCGCGACCTGGCGGCGCGCCATGCCTCGACCACCAATGCCAAGGACCGGACCAAGCTGTTTGGCGACATCCAGCGCCAGATCGCGCAGGATTCGGTCAACGTGTTCCTGTTCAACGCCACCAACACGGCGGTGTACCGCAAGGGCCTCAAGGGCCTGTGGTCGAGCTCGCCGATTTTTGCGAACGACATGGCGGCGGTCAGCTGGCAATAAAGTGAGGCCAGCCCAATTGGCTGGCCAAATTTGCCAAAACCGTGTTATAGTAGCGGTCTCGCGCGGCTGTAGCTCAGTTGGATAGAGTACTTGGCTACGAACCAAGGGGTCGTGGGTTCGAATCCTGCCAGCCGCGCCATTTATACAAAAAACGGGTCAGTCACTGATGTGGCTGGCCCGTTTTTCTTTTTGGTGCTTGGGGCGGCTTGTTCAGCCTGCCCAACGCCGACCATGGCCTTGCCGCTGCATCTCGGTCGGGCTTGTTTTTGCGCCGACCGCTCCCCGAGAGCCCTGCCGTTTGCTAACCTCTGGGTCCAAGGGGGTTCACCATGAACGACATCATCTGCCCGCATTGCGGCAAGGCTTTCAAAATCGACGAGGCTGGCTATGCCGACATCCTCAAGCAGGTGCGCGACAGCGACTTCGAGCACCAACTGCACGAGCGCCTGGCGCTGGCCGAGCGAGACAAGCAAAGTGCCGTCGAACTCGCCCGTGCCCAACTGACGGCGCAGCTGCAACAGCAGGGGGCCGAGCGGGAGGCCGAAATCCAGCGACTCCATGCCCGTCTGGAGGCCGAAAACGTGGCCCGTCAGCTGGCGGTGGCCCAGGCCCTTGGCGAGGTGGAAAAGCAGCGCGACACCTTGGCCGGCGAGTTGGAGAGAGCCCGCCAAGAAACCCAGACCGTCCGGGCGCTGGCCGAAGCCCAGCGCATGGCCGAGTTGCAACAGACCGCCGCCAGCAAAGACAGCGAAATCCAAGGGCTCAAGGCCCAGCTGGCCGAGGCGCAACTGTCGCAGCGACTGGCCGTCACGCAAGCCCTGGGCCAGGTCGAGCGACAGCGCGACGAGTTGCAGGCCCATTTGGCGCAAGCCCGACTGGAGAAGCAACTGGCGGAGCAATCCCTCAAAGATCGCTACGAGGTGCAGCTCAAGGACCGCGACGAGGCCATCGAACGGCTGCGTGACATGAAGGCGCGGTTGTCCACCAAGATGGTGGGCGAGACCTTGGAGCAGCACTGCGAAACCGAGTTCAACCGCATCCGCGCCACTGCTTTCCCACGGGCCTACTTCGAGAAAGACAACGACGCCAGCACCGGCAGCAAGGGTGACTACATCTTTCGGGATGTGGACGAGTCTGGCACCGACATCGTGTCCATCATGTTCGAGATGAAGAACGAGAGTGATGCCACGGCCAGCAAAAAGCGCAACGAGGATTTTCTGAAAGAGCTGGACAAGGACCGCAACGAAAAGGGCTGCGAATACGCGGTGCTGGTCTCCTTGCTTGAGCCCGACAGCGAGCTCTACAACACCGGCATCGTTGACGTGTTCCACCGCTATCCAAAGATGTACGTCATCCGACCGCAGTTCTTCATCCCGATCATCACGCTCTTGCGCAACGCGGCGATGAATGCCGTCAAGTACAAGGCGGAGCTGGCCCTGGTCAAGGCGCAGAACATCGACATCACCAACTTCGAGAACCAGCTGGAGAGTTTCAAGAGCGCCTTCTCGCGCAACTACGACCTGGCTTCGGGACACTTCCAGAAGGCGATTGCAGAAATCGAGAAGTCCATCGACCACCTGCAAAAGACCAAGGACGCCCTGCTTGGCGCTGACCGCAACCTGCGCCTGGCCAACGACAAGGCCCAGGACGTGACCCTTAAAAAACTGACCCGGGGCAACCCGACCATGGCCGCCAAGTTTGCAGAACTCAAACGCGCAGGCGGCCCCCTGCAAGAGGAATGAACCCCTGTATGGCTGCTGTTGCCCCTTCGCCCCCATCCCGAAGGGTTCTGGTGGCTGGCGCCACCGGTCTGGTGGGCGGCCTGTTGCTCAAAGGTCTGCTGGCCGATGCCAGCGTCGCGCAGGTCCACGCGCCGGTGCGTCGCCCGCCCGGTCTGTCGCACCCGAACTTGCACATCCTGCCCGTCGATTTTGGGGCGCTGCCCGAGTTTGCGCCCCTCGATGAAGCCTACCTGGCCCTGGGGACCACGATCCGGATCGCGGGCAGCCAGGCGGCGTTTCGGGCCGTGGATGTCGATGCGAACCTGGCCGTGGCACGTGCCGCGGTGCGGGCCGGTGCCCGGCGCATCGGGCTGGTCAGCGCGGCCGGCGCCGACGCCCGGTCGGCGGTGTTCTACAACCGGGTCAAGGGCGAGCTTGAAGACGCGCTGCGCCAGCTGACCCTTGACGGCCTGGTCATCGCACGACCGTCGCTGCTGCTCGATGGCCGCGCGCATCTGGGACAGCCCCCGCGCATGGCGGAGTCCTTGACCATCCCACTGGCCCGCTGGGTGGCGCCGCTGATCCCTGACACGTACCGGCCCATTCATGCCGCAGCGGTCGCCCGCGCCTTGCTGCATGCGGTGCCCACCGCGCAAGGGGTGCGGGTGCTGTCGTCGGGGGAGATGGCGGCGGGTTGACCCATCTTGGGGTCCGGGCGCGCAGATGATGTACAGTCGTCAAACAAAACTTTCGATTTGATTGATTGCGAAAAGGAGTATTTGATATGTACAAGATTCGACCTGTGCTGACCTTGATCCTGACGGCCGTGCTGGCCCTGCCTGCCCTGGCGGACGAGCTCACGCCCACCAAACGCCAGCTGATTGAGCGGTTCATGCGTGAAACGAACGTCATGGGGATTGCCGAAGTGACCGCATCGGCGGTGCTGAGCGCCTCGCTGCAATCCCTGCGGACACAGCATCCTGGGCTGGACGCCGACAAGCTCCAGCTGATCAGCAACGACATCAGCCGCGCCATGACCGAGCAGATGATGCCCGTGTCCGAAGATTTTGTCCTGCTGTACCACCGCCATTACAGCCAGTCTGATGTGGAGCAGTTGTTGGCTTTCTACCAGTCGGACTTGGGTCGAAAATTGATCGCGAAAACGCCCATCATGGTGACAGAAGAGACCCAGATTGGGCTGCGGTGGGGCCAGCTGGTCACGCCCCAGATCGCGCGAATCGTCCAAGATCGCCTGAAGTCGTTCGGGATCACCAACTAAACGCCTGCCTGGGCCTGCACGCCATGTCCGCCCACCTTCCCGACGACATGGCCGACTGGGCCCAGCGCAGCGTGTTGTGCTGGTTGGCCACGGTGGATGAGAACGGGCAGCCCCATGTCTCGCCCAAGGAAATTTTTGCGGTGGTGGACACGCAACGCATCGCGGTGGCGCACTTGGCCTCGCCTGGCACGGTGCGCAATGTACGGGCCACCGGCAAGGTGTGCCTGAGCATGATCGATGTGCTGGCCCAAAAAGGGCTCAAGATCCTGGGGTCCGCGGTCTATGTGCCGCCCAGTGCCCCGACCTTTGAGGCCCTGTCGGCGCCGCTGCGGCGCATGGCCGGGCCGCGATTTCCGATCCATGGGGTGGTGCTGGTGACCGCCCATGCCGTCGAGCCCATTCTGGCGCCCAGCTACCGCCTGTTCCCCCAAGACACCACCGAGGCCTCGCAAATCGCGCAGGCTCGGCGCCGCTATGGCCTCGATCGCCCTGCATCGCTGTAGCGCACACGACCCCGTTGGGCCCGGGGGGGTGGCATGATGGTGGGCCTGTGGATTTGAATGGCCGCTTTGCATGCCGCTTGATACTTGGCTGATTTACCTGGCCGCCAGCATCGGCCTCTCGCTCTCGCCTGGGCCCAACGGGCTGCTGGCGCTCACACACGGCGCGCTGTATGGGCACCGCATGACGCGCTTCACCATCCTGGGTGGGGTGCTGGGCTTTGTGGCCCTGATGGCCTTGTCGATGTTTGGCATTGGGGCGCTCATCAAGGCCTCGGTGACCTGGCTGGTGGTGCTCAAGTGGGTGGGCGGGGCCTACCTGGTCTGGCTGGGGGTGCAGGTGTGGCGCTCGCCGCCCATCTCGCCCCAGGTCGATGCGGCCGAGCCCGCGCCGCCCGCCCGGGTGCTGTTTCGCCAGGGCGCGCTGTCGGCCGCCACCAATCCCAAGGGCCTGCTCTTTTTCAGCGCTTTTTTGCCGCTGTTCATTGACCCGGCGCGCAGCCTGCTGCTGCAGTTCGCCATCCTGGCCGGGACGTTTGTGCTGACCGAGGTGATCACCGAATACGGACTGGCCCTGACCGCCCACCGCATACGGCCTTGGCTGGCCCGCGTGGGGCGGCGCTTCAACAAGGTCTGCGGCGGCCTGTTTGTGGCCATTGGCGCTGCCCTGCCTTTGCGTGCATGATGGCAGGACGACACCCACAGGAGGATGCCCCCATGGCCCCATCGGACAAGGTCAAAGGACCCGCTTCCTATTTCCCGTCGATTGAAAAGACCTACGGCCAGCCCATCGCCCATTGGATGCAGTTGCTGGCGCAGGTCGGCGATCAGCCGCACATGGCGCAGGTGGCCTGGCTCAAGTCCACGCATGGACTGGGGCACGGCCATGCCAACGCCCTGGTGGCCTGGTTCCGTGCGCAGCCGCGCCAAGACGCGGCGCCATCCCAATAAGTCAGGAGGATCCCATGGCAAGTCTGGCCAAGAACACCATTTGTCTGTGGTACGACCGTGAGGCCGAAGCGGCCACTCACTTTTACGCCCAGACCTTTCCGGATACCCGGGTGCTGGCGGTGCATCGGGCACCGGCCGACTATCCATCGGGCAAGAAGGGCGATGTGCTGACCGTTGAGTTCGAGCTGATGGGCGTGCCCTGCATCGCCATGAACGGCGGCCCTGATGTGCGCCATGGCCTGGCCTTCTCGTTTCAGGTGGCCACCGACGATCAGGCCGAAACCGATCGGCTTTGGGATGCCCTCATCGGCCATGGCGGACAAGAAAATGCTTGCGGCTGGTGCACCGACGCCTGGGGCCTCTCGTGGCAGATCACGCCGCGCGCCCTGACCCAAGCCATCACCGACCCCGACCCCCTGGCCGCCCGCCGTGCCTTTGAAGCCATGATGACCATGACCCGCATCGACATCGCGGCCATCGAGGCTGCCCGTCTGGGCCAAGATGGCGATCGAGCCCGAGGCGCCTGAACGGCTGGCGCGGCAGCGCCGCTGGCGTACACTGTTTTCCAAGTCCCCACCCATGAGGGACCTGAACCCAAAGGAGTGAACCATGGCCACATCCGTGATGCTGCAACACCCGGCGACCGGGCTGACCCGCAAGGGCTATTTCGGCTACAGCTGGACCTATCTGTTTTTTGGCTGGTTTGTGCCGCTGTTTCGCGGTGAGCTGGGGGTGGCCGCGCTGCATCTGCTCTTCTCGCTGTTCACCTTCGGGCTGTGGCAAATCATCGTCTCGTTTCTGTACAACAAGCAGTACATGACCCGCATGCTCGAAAAAGGCTATGTGCTCAAGGACAGCGAGTCGCGCATGGCGCAGGCGCGCGCGGCCATCGGGATCATGCCGATATGAGCGGCTGGCAGCCCGCGCAGCTGTCGTCCCTCATCGCGGCGTCGCTCAACGGGGCGCTGTCCTTTCCTGCGCTGTTGGGCGCCCTGGCGCAAGCCGGTGTGGTGGCCTATCGGATCGATTACAGCGCCCGGCAATGGCGCTTTTACGGCGCGCAGGACGACACGCTGGACCTGCCCTTGGCGTTGTCAGACCTCCCCCCGGTGGCACCGGTGTGGGATGTCTCGGCCTTGCGTGCCGCCATTCTCGAGAGCCAGACCCAGGGCCAGTCCTTTGCCGATTTTTCGGCGCGCGCGACGCGCGCTGGGGTGCAGGCCTACCAGGTGTTTCTGCAGGGCCAGCGGGTGCTCTACCAGGGCCGGCACGGCGACACCCACCTGGAATGGTTTCCCGGCGCGCAGGCGGCGCATGCTGGCAACGTATGATGGGCGCCATGAGCGATGACCTGACGCCGCTGCCTCCCATCGCCCTGGGGCGATATCGGCATTACAAAGGGGGGCGATACGAGGTGCTGGGGGTGGTGCGGCACAGCGAGACGCTGGCGCCCATGGTGCTCTACAAGCCCCTGGACCACGATGTGGGGCTGTGGGTGCGGCCCTATGCGATGTTTCTCGAGACGGTGGTGCACGAGGGCCGCGAACAACGGCGCTTTGCCCCCCTGGATTGACGCACGCCGGGCGGCCGCTTCAGAGGGCCATCAGGCGGGACTGGCCCGAGAGCAGGGGCCGCACCAGGATGCGGTAGCCATCGGCGTCAAAACCTGCGGCGACGCGGCTGAGCTGGCGCGCCTCGTCGACATGGCTGGCGCTGCCCAGGTAGCACCAGTTGCGCACCACATGGATTTGCGCGCCCAGCTCGTCTTCTTCGATCAGGCCCACCGCGCCAGCGTGCGGCCAGCATTGCACGCGCAAGGCCTCCAGCCCCTGCAGCAGCCGCGCCTGGTGCGCGTCCGCGTGCTCCTGGCCGCGGCACAGACCGGCGCACAGGCCAATGCTGGCGCGAAAGCAGGCCCGGCCGCGCGCCAATTTTTCCAGGCCCAGCGCGCCCTGGCACAGGCGCTGCGCATCGGCCAGCTCGCGCAGCATATCCAGGGCCGCATGGCGGCTGGCAAACAGGCCGTACAGATCGGGGGTGTTGGCAAAGTCCAGCGTGCGGGCTTCCACCACCTCGGGGATGCCATTTTGTAGCCGCAAGCTGCACAGCGAGCGGGTGCGCCGCAGGCGCTGGTTGAACAGCGGCTGCTGCTCCTTGATCAGGCGCGCCTCCAGCAGCTGCGCGCCCACATCGCCCGCGGTGCGGATGTGGCTGATGCGGCGGGTCTGGCGCAGCATGCGCACCTCGTCGGGATTGCGCAGATGCGACAGCAGGCGCGCGCGCAGGTTCACGCTCTTGCCGATGTACAGCGGCAGGCGTTCGGCCTCGCCGTGGAAGATGTAGACGCCGGCAGCGCTGGGGGTGTCCTCGATGAGCTGGCGCAGGTGTTGCAGGTGCTCGGTGGGCAGGCTGGACGTGTCGCTGGGCATGGGCCAATGCTAGCCCAGCCGACCAACCTCTGCGCTGACAGGCCTTGTCAGGCGCTGGCCATCAGGGCGTCGTCAAAAATGGCCACCGCGCGCGTCCAACCGGCCGAGGCGCCACGGATCTTGTGCGGGAAGCAGCTGATGAAAAATCCGTTGGGCGGCAAGGCCTCCAGGTTGTGGAGTTTTTCCAGGTGGCAGTAGCCGATGTCGCGGCCGGCTTTGTGGCCCTCCCAGATCAGGCTCGCGTCGTGGCTGTCGCCGTATTTTTTGGCGGTGTGGACAAAGGGGGCATCCCAGCTCCAGCCATCGGTGCCGGTCAGGCGCACACCGCGCTCGAGCAGGTACATGGTCGCCTCGTAGCCCATGCCGCAGCCGCTCGAGACATAGTCGCTGTGCCCATAGCGCTGGCCCGCACGGGTGTTGATGACCACGATCTCGAGCGGCTTGAGGGTGTGGCCGATGCGACGCAGTTCGGCCTCGACGTCGGCGGCGGTGACCACATAGCCGTCTTCGAAGTGCCGGAAATCGAGCTTGACGCCGGGCTGGAAGCACCACTCGAGCGGCACCTCGTGGATCGCGATGGCGGGTTTTTTCTGGCCCAGCGCCTGGTCCATGGTGGAGTGAAAGTGGTAGGGCGCGTCCAGGTGCGTGCCGTTGTGCGTGGACAGCTGCACCTGCTCCACGGCCCAGCCCTCGCCGTCGGGCAGGTCCTGCTTTTGCAAGCCCGGGAAGAAGGGCGTGATCTGGTCGACGGTGTTCTCGTGCGTGAAGTACTGGATCTTGGGCGCAAACGGCGGCGGATCGCTCAGCACATCGTTTTCCAGAAAGATCGACAGGTCAACAAAGCGACGGGGCATGGGGGCGGTCTCCGGCAGGACGAGGGTGGGGGTGCACGCCATCTTGCCACGTTCGTGCGGCCCCGCCAATGCGGGCCTGTGCCCGTGCGGGCAGGCATTGGCCTTGCGGCGACTTGGCCCGGCAGCGCCTGCCTACAATCCCAGGCCATGGAGCACATGGGATGAGCAAGGCGTTCACACGCGAGAGTGATCACGAGGACGAGGACGAGGCGCCGGGCTTGCCGGCCCTGCCCGCGGGCACGCGCAACTACATGACGCCAGCCGGCTATGCGCGGCTGCGCGCCGAGCTGCTGCAGCTGATCGATGTCGAGCGGCCGCAGGTGGTGGAGACCGTGCACTGGGCGGCCAGCAACGGCGACCGCTCGGAAAACGGCGACTACCTGTACGGCAAGAAGCGCCTGCGCGAGATCGATCGGCGCATCCGCTTTCTGACCAAGCGGCTGGAGCTGGCCGAGGTGGCCGACCCCAGCGCGCACCACGGCAGCGACCAGGTGTTTTTTGGCGCCACCGTGACCTACGAGGAGTTGGGCGGCGCCACGCGCACGGTGCGCATCATGGGCATCGACGAGGCCGACAGCCTGCGCGGGGACATCAGCTGGGTCTCGCCGGTGGCGCGCGTGCTGCTCAAGTCCCGCGTGGGCGATGAGCTGCGCCTGCCCACGCCGGCGGGGGTGCTGACGCTGGAGGTGCTGGATGTGCGCTACCCGGCACCGGGCACCGGCGACGAAGCCACGCGCTGATCCGGCGCCCGCCTTGCCGGCTCCGGGGCCTAGCGGCTGGGTTGCTGGCGCTCGGCGCGCAGCACCGAGGGCGTGCGGCGCAGCTGACGCAGCACCGCGTCCAGGTGCGAGACATCGCGCACCGACAGCACAAAGCGCAGCTCGGCGGTGTCTTGCGCGGTTTCTTGCCCCATGTCCACATGCACGATGTCGGACTCGGCCGCGGCCATGGCGCCGGCCACGCGGGCCAGCACGCCCTTGCCGTTGACCACGCTGACCACGATGGCGGTTTCGAAGGCGCGCGCGGGCTCGTCGGACCATTCCACCCCAATGAAGCGCTCGCTGTCTTTTTGCTGGAGCTTGCGCGCATGCAGGCAGTCGCGGGTGTGGACCGCCAGGCCTTCGCCGCGGCCCAGATAACCCACGATGGGGTCGCCCGGCAAAGGGCGGCAGCAGCGCGCATAGACCACCGACGCGTTCTCGCTACCGTCCAGGGTGATGGCGCCTTGCGAGACACTCTCGTGCGCGGTAAAGCGCTCGCGCGTGATCAGGATGGCGTCGGGCTTTTGCCCGCGCTCGGCCAGCAGCACCACAATGCGCTTGGCCACGATGCTGGCAATGCGCTTGCCCAGGCCGATGTCCATCAGCAGGTCTTGCTGGCTGCGGTTGCCGGTAAAGCGCAGCAGCCGCTCCCACAGGCCTTGCATCTCGCCGGTATGGTCGGGGATTTGGGCAATGCCTTCGGCGCGCAGCGCCTGGCCCAGCAACTTCTCGCCCAGCGCCACCGATTCGGTTTGCGCCATGGTCTTGAGGTGATGCCGGATCTTGGAGCGGGCGCGGCCGGTGCGCACAAAGCCCAGCCAGGCGGGGTTGGGCGAGGAGACCGGGGCGGTGATGACCTCGATCACGTCGCCGTTGCGCAGCTCGGTGCGCAGCGGCACCTGCTCGCCGTTGATGCGCGCGGCCATGGTGCGGTCGCCGATGTCGCTGTGGATGGCGTAGGCAAAGTCCACCACCGTGGCGCCCCGTGGCAAGGCCATGATCTGGCTCTTGGGCGTGAACACATACACCGCATCGGGGAACAGGTCGACCTTGACGTGGTCCCAGAACTCGGCCGCGTCGCGCGTCTCGTTCTGGATGTCGAGCAGCGACTGCAGCCACTGCGTGCCCAGGCGCTCACCAGTCTTGCCGGCCTGGTGCCCGCTGGCCTTGTACAGCCAATGCGCCGCCACGCCCGACTCGGCCACCAGGTCCATGGCCTCGGTGCGCATCTGGAACTCGATGTTGATGCCCGCAGGTCCCACCAGGGTCGTGTGCAGGGACTGGTAGCCATTGACCTTGGCAATGGCAATGTGGTCTTTGAAGCGGCCAGGCACCGGCTTGTAGAGCTGGTGCAGATGGCCCAGCGCGGTGTAGCAGTCGATGACCTCGGGCACGATCACGCGCAGGCCGTAGATGTCGGTCACCTGGGCAAAGCTCAGGTGCTTGGTGTCCATCTTGCGGTAGATGGAGTAGAGCGACTTCTCGCGCCCGCTGATGCGCACCGACATGCCGGCCTGCGCAAACACGGCCTCGACCTCGGCCTGCACCTTCTGGATCAGGTCACGGCGGCGCTGGCGCGCGCGCTGCACGGCCTTGGACAGCACCGAATAGCGCCAGGGCATGAGGTGGCGAAACGACAGGTCCTGCAGCTCGCGGTAGATCTGGTTGAGGCCCAGGCGGTGCGCGATGGGCGCGTAAATTTCGAGGGTTTCCGACGAGATGCGCTGCCACTTGTTGCGCGGCATGTCGTTCATGGTGCGCATGTTGTGCGTGCGGTCGGCCAGCTTGATCAGGATGACGCGCACATCGCGCGCCATGGCCAGCAGCATCTTGCGGAAGGACTCGGCCTGGTTCTCTTCGCGGGTGTTGAACTCCAGCTTGTCGAGCTTGGTCAGCCCGTCCACCAACTCGGCCACGGGGGCGCCAAAGCGCTCGATCAGCTCGGACTTGGTGACGCCGCAGTCTTCCATGGCGTCGTGCAGCAGGGCGGCCATCAGGGCCTGGGCGTCCAGCTTCCACTCGGTGCACAGCGAGGCCACCGCAATCGGGTGGGTGATGTAGGGCTCGCCGTTGCGCCGCATCTGCCCCAGGTGGGCGCTGTCGGCAAAGCGATAGGCCCGGCGCACCATGTCGATGTCGGCGCTGCCCAGGTAGTCCAGCCGGTCCATCAGCGCGGCAAAACTCGCCGCCGCCGCATTGGCCGCGGCGGGCGGAGCAGGGGGTGAGAGCTCGGTCGCGCGCATCCTGCAACTGTAACGCCAAAAGGCGCAAAACCATGCAAAACGGCCCCGAAGGGCCGTGTTGGAAAAGGGCCGCCCATCGGCGGGCCCTGTGCGCCGTGCTTAGTTGACGCGCTTGAGCATTTCGAGGCCGACCTTGCCAGCGGCGATTTCGCGCAGGGCGGTCACGGCGGGCTTGTTCTTGCTCTCGATGCGGGGGGTGTGGCCCTGGCTGAGCATGCGCGCGCGGTAGGTCGCGGCCAGCACCAGCTGGAAGCGGTTGGGGATCTGCTGCAGGCAGTCTTCGACGGTGATGCGAGCCATGTGGGGTCCTTGAAAAATCAGTCGATGTGCAGGGCGCGGAAGGTATCGGCCCGGCTGCGTTGCTGGGCCAGAAACTTCAGGCGTTGGGCATGAACGATGGCCTTGAGATCAAACAAGGCGCGCTCAAAAATCTCATTGATTATAACGTAGTCAAATTCTCGTGCATGCGCCATCTCTTGCGCGGCATTGTGCAGGCGCATCTCGATGATCTCGGGCGCGTCCTCGCCGCGGCGCTCCAGGCGCGCGCGCAGCTCGTCCCAGCTGGGCGGCAGGATGAAGATCAGCACCGCGTTGGCGTACATGCGCTTGATCTGCAGCGCGCCCTGGTAGTCGATCTCGAGAATGATGTCCGAGCCCTGGGCAATGCGGTCCTCGATGGTGCGCCGCGAAGTGCCGTAGCGCTGGCCGTGCACATGCGCCCACTCGACAAAGCCGTCGGCGGCAACCATGGCATCGAACTCGTCGGGCGAGACGAAGAAGTACTCGCGGCCATGGTGCTCCTGGCCACGCGGTGCGCGCGTGGTGTGCGAGACCGAGGGTTGCACCCGGGCATCGAGTTCGAGCAAGGCCTTGACCAGGCTGGATTTGCCGGCCCCGCTGGGGGCGGCGACGACGAAGAGGTTGCCGGGGTAGTCCATGGGAGGGGTCATTCGAGGTTCTGGACCTGCTCGCGCATCTGCTCGATCAGGACCTTCATGTCCACCGAGACGCGGGTCATCTCGAGGGTGGCGGATTTGGAGCCCAGGGTGTTGGCCTCGCGGTGCAGCTCCTGGATCAGGAAGTCCAGGCGTTTGCCCAGCTCGCCGCCGCGCTGCAAGAGGGCTTCGATTTCATCGAGGTGGGCGCCCAGGCGCGCCACCTCTTCGGCCACGTCGATGCGGATGGCAAAGGCGGTGGCCTCGGACAGGGCGCGGTCCTGCGCGGCCTGCAGCATGTCTTGCGCCGCGCCGGCTTGGGTCAGGGCCTCCTGCCAGCGGTCCAAAAAGCGCTGGCGTTGCTGGGCCACCAGCAGCGGCACCAGGGTCGCGGCCTGCGCGGCCAGCGGCCGCAGCTGGGCAATGTGCTGCGCAAACACCGCGTGCAGGCGCTGGCCTTCGCGGGCCCGGGCCTCGCGCAGGGCGGCCAGCGCCTCGTCGGCCAGTTCCAGCCACACCGCGTCGGGCAGGCCGCGTGCGGCGTCGCCGCTGCGCGCGTCCGACAGGCGCAGCACGTCCGACACGCTCAAGGGGCGGGCTTGCGGCAGCTGCTGCTGCACCGCCTGCTGCCAATCCTGCAGCTGCGCCAGCCATTGGGCCGAGGGCTGGGGCAGGGCGCCGGCGTCCTCGCGCTCGAGCTGGGCGCGCAGCTCGACCTTGCCGCGGCGCAGGCCTTTGCTCAGGCGCTCGCGCAGCTGCGGCTCCAGGTGGCGACATTCTTCGGGCAGGCGAAAAGACAGGTCGAGAAAGCGGCTGTTGACCGCGCGCAACTCCAGACCGGCGCGCAGATGCGTCCCCTCCAGCGGCAGGCTGCGCTGCACGCTGGCATAACCGGTCATGCTGTAAACTGACATGGCGTTCCAGGCAAGTGTGGCGTGCGCCGCTGCCAGCGCGACGCCTCGGATGAACCCGGGATTATCTCAGACCCTGCCGGTGTGCCGCCTGCGCCCCCCGGCTTTCGACCCAGACCCCAAGATGAGCTCCAGCCCGATTCGCGCCGACCGTGCGCCCGACCAGCTGCGCCCTGTGCGCATCACCCGTGGATTTACCCTGCACGCCGAAGGCTCGGTGCTGGTGGAGTTTGGCCGCACGCGCGTGCTCTGCACCGCCTCGGTCGACGAGAAAGTGCCGCCGCACAAGCGCGGCAGCGGCGAGGGCTGGGTGACGGCCGAATACGGCATGCTGCCGCGCGCCACCCACACCCGGGGCGACCGCGAGGCCGCCCGCGGCAAACAAAGCGGCCGCACGCAAGAGATCCAGCGCCTCATTGGCCGCTCGATGCGCGCGGTCGTTGACCTCAAGGCCCTGGGCGAGCGCACCATCGTGCTCGACTGCGATGTGCTGCAGGCCGACGGCGGCACCCGCACGGCCAGCATCACCGGCGCCTGGGTGGCTGCGCACGACGCGGTGCAGTGGTTGCTGGCGCAAGGCCGCATCACGGCCAATCCCCTGCGCGACCAGGTGGCGGCGGTGTCGGTGGGCCTGCACGGGGCGCAAGCCCTGCTGGACCTGGACTATGTCGAGGACTCGTCGTGCGACACCGACATGAACGTGGTGATGACCGGGGCGGGTCACTTTGTCGAGGTGCAGGGCACCGCCGAAGGGCAGCCCTTTAGCCGCGCCCAGATGGACGAGCTGATGCAGCTGGCCGAGCAGGGCATTGCCCAGTTGGCACAGGCACAGCGCGCCGCCATCGCGCAGCCCCTGAGCTCGGCGGCTTGACCCCACAGGACTTGCACATGGACACCCGCGAACTGGTGCTGGCCTCGAACAACCGGGGCAAGCTGGCCGAGCTGCAGCAGCTCATGCAGCCCCTGGGCGTGCAGCTGATCCGCCAGGCCGATCTGGGCATTGGCGAGGCCGAGGAGCCGTTTCACACCTTTCTCGAGAACGCCCTGGCCAAGGCCCGGCACGCGGCGCGCGCCAGTGGCCGTCCGGCCCTGGCCGACGACGCCGGCCTGTGCGTGGACGCGCTGGGTGGGCAGCCGGGCGTGGACACCGCCTTCTACGCCATGCGCCTGGGCTACCCCAAGGGCGACGACCACAACGTGACGGCGCTGCTGGCGCAACTGGCCGATCAGACCGAGCGGCGCGCGGCCCTGGTGAGCACCCTGGTGGCGCTGCGCCATGCCGACGACCCCGAGCCGCTGATTGCGGTGGGCCGTGCGGTGGGCGAGATCACGCGCGAGCGGCGCGGCACGCAGGGCTTTGGCTTTGATCCGGTGATGTACATCCCGTCCGAGGGCATGACCTTTGCCGAGATGAGCGAGGCGCGCAAGAACGCACTCAGCCACCGGGGGCAAGCCGCCCGCGCCATGGTGGCGCTGATGCGCGAGCGCTGGGGCTGGGGCGCATGAGCGAGAGCGACGGCGTCCGCAGCGATCTGAACCCGCTGGACCCCATGCAGGCGGTGCGGCCGGGTTTGCTGCAGCTGAGCAGCCTGCCGCCCTTGTCGCTGTATGTGCACCTGCCCTGGTGCCTGCAAAAATGCCCGTACTGCGATTTCAATTCGCATGCCTGGCGCGGCGCGGCCCTGCAGGGCAAGGGCCTGCCGGCCGACGAGCCGCTGCAGCGCGCCTACATGCAGGCCTTGCTGGCCGACCTGGAGGCGAGCTTGCCGCTGATCTGGGGCCGCTCGGTGCAGACGGTGTTTTTTGGTGGCGGCACGCCAAGCCTGTTTGCCCCCGAGGTGATTGGCGACTTCATTGACGCCCTGCGCGCGCGGCTGCGCGGCTGGGCCGAGCCCGAGGTCACGCTGGAGGCCAACCCCGGGACCTTCGAGCGCGAGCGCTTTGCCGCGTTCCGCGATGCCGGGGTCAACCGGCTCTCGATCGGGGTGCAAAGCTTTGACGACGCCCATCTGGCGGCCATTGGCCGGGTGCACAACGGGGCGCAGGCGCTTGCGGCGGTGGAAGAGGCCGCGCGGGTGTTCGAGACCTTCAACCTGGACCTGATGTACGCCCTGCCGGGCCAGACCCTGGCGCAGCAGGCGCACGACCTGCAGACCGCGCTGTCGCTGGCGCCGCCGCACCTGTCGGTGTACCACCTGACGATCGAGCCCAACACCGTGTTTGCCAGCCGGCCGCCGGTGCTGCCCGACGACGACCTTGCCTTTGCCATGCTCGACCAGATCACCGAGGCCACCGCCCGCGTGGGGCTGGCGCGCTACGAGGTCTCGGCCTATGCACGCGAAGGCCATCGCTGCCAGCACAACCTCAATTACTGGCAGTTTGGCGACTACCTGGGCATTGGCGCCGGGGCCCACAGCAAGCTCAGCTTTGCGCATCGCATCGTGCGCCAGGTGCGCTACCGCGAGCCCTCGCTGTATGTGCGGCAGGCGCAGCAGGGCCAACCGGTGGCGCAACACCACGAGGTGGCGCGGCGCGATCTGCCTTTCGAGTTCATGCTCAACGCCCTGCGCCTGCGCGAGGGCTTTGCGCTGGCCGACTTCCAGGCCCGCACCGGCCTGCCCACCAATGCGCTGGAAGCGGGCCTGGCCCAGGCCGAGCGACAGGGCTTGATTGAGCGCGATCTGTGGCGGGTCAAGCCCACCGAGCGCGGCTTTGATTTCCTGAGCGATTTGCAGGCGCTGTTTCTGGCCGACGCCTGAGGCGGTGCCCGCTCAGTTCGCTGACGCTCGGCGCTGCAGCAGCAGGCGCCATAAACCGATGACGATCAGCGCACCGGCCAGATCGCCCACCACCATGGGCCAGATGTCGACCCACCACTGGTTGTCACGCCAGCCCGTGACATGCCAGGCGGTGTGGTGCGCCAGGGCGTTGAGCAGCGCATACAGCAGCACATAGCGCGACAGCGCTGGCCAGTGCAGATCCCGCAGATCGCGCGGAAACATCTGCAGATGCTCCAGGCCCAGGCGCAGCAGCCAGGGGGTCAGTCCGGATGCCAGCCCATTGAGCAGCAGGCCGCTGCTCAGCGCCTGACCCTGGCCCAGGTCAATGGCCCAAGTGCCCAGCACCACGCCCAGCGCGCCTGGCGCACCCAGAATCAGGACCAGGAACACACGCAAGCCTGCCGGCAGGAAGACCCAGTTCACACCCCGGGTGTGCTCCAGCCCCATGAGGGCCCAGTCATTGAGCCAAAAAAGCGCCACATACAGCGCCGTCGCCAGCCCGACCAGCAGCCATCGTTCGACCCAGGCCTGGGATCCCTCTTGCATGCTTCAAGCCGCGTGGGCCTTGTGCAGGTGCCGGCCCAGGCGCTCGAGTTCGGCCAGGGCCATGGCGGTGGGGTAGAGGAATTTGGACCGCTTGTCATGGGGGGGATGCTGGGTGTCCAGCAGCCCCAGATCGCGCAGGCGCAGCAGTCGTTTGTGCAAGGTCGCAGGCGAACCCAGGTCACGCAGTTCGATGGCTTCGCGCACGCTCATGGGCTCCCCCTGGTGCCAACGCAGGAGCACCGCTTCGAGCAAGGCCTGCTCGTTGGGATCGAGCGCCACGCGATCGGGCGAATGGCCCACCACGCGGGACATCTCCAGAAAACGGAGATAGGCCCGGGCCAGTGGCCGCATCAGGCCATCGGGTGCTTGACGCGGGTCACCCATGTCATTCCACCTTGGCCGCGTCGCGCAAGGTCTTGAGCTTGGCCTGCACCATTTGCAGGGCCAGGGCGTTGCGGATCTGTGCCTTCACATTGTCCAGCGGCACGGCAGCAAAGGGTCGCTTGTCTTCGAGCATCAGCACCTGCCAGCCGGTTGGGGTTTGCACCGGCGTGCTGTGCAGCTGGCCTTTGTTCAAGGACTGCACCACCTTGAGCACCTCGGGGGTCAGGCGGCCCTCGGGCAGCCAGTCCGACAGACCGCCGCGCTCGCGCGAGACCGGATCGCGCGAGAGTTCAGCGGCCAGGGTGGCGATGCTGGTGCCCTTCTGAAAGCGATCGATGGTCTGCCGGGCGGTGTTCTCATCGGCCAGCAAGACGTGGCGGATGCGGAACTCTTCCTTGCCCATGGCCTGAACCTGGCGCTGGTATTCGGCCGCGATGTCGGCGTCGCTCACCTGGGCGTCGCGCATCTGCTGTTGTTGCCACAGTTGCGCCAGGGTGTTTTGCCGGTTGAGCTCCAGCAGGGCCCGGGTGTCGCTTTGGCGATCAATGCCCATGCGCACAGCTTCTTGGGCCATCACGCTTTGCGTGAGCATGACCTCGCGGATGCGGGCACGCAACTCGGGGGTGTCGGTGGCGCCGCGCTCGAGTTGCTCGCGCAGCAGCAGATCAAAGCGCGCCTGCGGCTGGGCTTCGCCGTTGACACGGAAGGCCGCGGGGCCGCTGGGCGCAGGGGCAGCAGCGGGCGCCGGCTGGGCGGCGCTCTGGCTGGTCTGGGCGTTCTGACGGGCCTTGCTTTGGGCCATGCCCAAACCGGGCAGCAGCGAGAGGGAGAGGCCCAGCAGAACCGGGGTGAGGTTGCGGGAGGGGCGTGTCATCCACATATCTGAACTCCAGAGAAAGAAAAGGCGCATTGACGGCGCAGATCGCGGCCATGGGGGTGCCTGGGCAGACCCTTGGCGATCCGAACACCATTGTACGCAAGCGCGGGCCCACAAATGACGTCTATATTTGTATCCCTGCAAGGCATTGTAATAATCACTAATTTGATAAATTTAACATCAAAAAGATTTTTTTGAGAAAAATACAAAGATGTCTGGAAGTGCTGGAATAATCATGCTAGGATCCAATCAATACAGGAGTGTATGGGATGCGCCAACGCCAGTCCGTCCAGCACCGTCAATTGCAAACGCAGCGCCCACAAAAGCGGGGTGCTGGTTTGTTGCGCACTCCAGCGCTTTTCTGCTCGTTTGGCCTAGCGCTTTGCTTGGCCAACCCGGCCCTCTCCAATGGCTTTGGTGAGAGCGGCACCTGGCAGTTCCAGTCGTCGCAGGAAAAGGTCAACCGTGCCACCTTGCTCGACATGATCGAGAAGAAGAAGGCGGGCTATTACGACTCCTTCCGCTCGACCTACAACTACAACACCTACATCGATCGGCAGGTCAACTGCACCATGACCGCAGCCAACACCGCCAACGCGGGAACCAACTCGACCACGGCGGCGACGTCTTCTCCCACCCTCACCAGCAGTGGGACCACCAGTTCCAATGTGGCGGCCAACTCGGGGAGCAGCGGTCTGTCGCAGGCGGGCCTCAACGGTGTGCTCACGCCCAGCCAAACCAACAGCGTGCCCACGGGCTCTCTGAGCAACACGCAAAGCAATTCGGGCGCCCTCAATTCGGGGGTGTCGGGCTCCAGCACCACCTCGAGCACCGGCGCCGTGACGGCTGGCGGCGGTGCCACGGATCAGGTGCTCAACTCTGATCAGAACAACAGCGGCTCTTTGTCGGCGAGCATCTCCGGCAGCACGGCATGCTCTGGAACCCTGAACTGAAGGCGATGAACGTGACCACCCATCGCCTGACCCCCCACGCCCGCTGGCTGTCCCGCCCCGCTGCGGTGACTGCTGCGCTCTTGACTGCTATGGTGCTGGCAGCTTGCTCCAGCGCGCCCAAGAAGGCCGAGGCGCCTGCTGCGCCAGAGCCGGCCAACAACGAGGTCCAGACCCTGACCGGTTCTGCGCCACGCGCCAACCGCACGCCGATGGACCCGGCCTTTGTCTGCATGTCCGACCGTCTGCAACAGCAGCGCGCCAAAGTGTTCTCGGTGGCGGTGGGCGATGTGAAGGACTACACCGGCAAGTACAGCCAGACCGAGGGCAACGCCATCACCCAGGGCGGTTCGCTGATGATTTATTCGGCGCTGGGCAAACTGGGCAACTCGGTGCGCCTGCATGAGCGTTTTGATACCCGGATTGCCGAATTGGAGTTGGCCTATGCCGACCGGCGCCAACTGGGCGATGGTCAGGTCCACAACATCGAGGCGGGCAAGCCGCCGGTGCCCTGGGTGCCTTACTTTGGGGGCACGATTCTGCGCAGCGACTACTACATCGTGGGCGGCATCACCGAGGTCAACTACAACATTTCATCGGGCGGTGCCGAGGTCAGCATCTCGAACATTGGCGGCAAGCGACGCACCTACACCATGAATGTGGGGGTGGACCTGCGCATTGTGGACTCGCGCAGCCTGGTGGTGGTCAAAACCGTGAGCTTGCAAAAGCAGATCGTGGGCGAAGAGGTCGGTGCCGGCATCTTCCGCTTCTTTGGCACCGAACTGCTCGATCTGAACATTGGCGCCAAGCGCCAAGAGCCGCTGCAACTGGCGGTGCGCACCGCCATTGAGCAGGGCGTGTTGGAATTGGTGGGCGCCATCACCGGCGAGGATGCCCAGGCCTGCATCAGTGGTCGCCCCGTCGTGGCGCCAGTCGCCGCAACGCCAGCGCCCGCCGCGGCCCCGGCCCCTGCCAAGCCAGACGCCAAGACTGCGCCTGCCGCCAAGACCGCTGACAAGCCCAAAGACGACAAAGCAACACCAGCCCCGGCGGTGATCGCCCCCGTGGCAGCGGCCGTGGTGGCTGCGACGCCTGCCCGGCCCGCGACGGCGCCAGCCGCCGCTGCGCCCAGTCCGGCCCCGATCAACGCGGGGGCTGCCAGTGCGGCCGCCCAGGGGCTACAAAAAACCCAGGTGATGTTTGAGATCAATTCGCCCAGCATGACCGGTGCAGGCAACGGCAACATGAATGCGCTGGTGCAGGCGGCCGAGCAGAGCCAGGATGTTGAAGTGGAATTGCTGGTGCGCGAGGGCGAGAACCTGCCGCCCGCACAGCGTTTGCAACTCTATCAAGCCCGGGTGCGCATGCTCAGCGATGCGCTGGTTGCCAGAGGTGTCACGGGCAGCCGCCTGTCCCTGATGTGGCTGGCCGATCCCCAGCAACCGCTCACCCGTGGTCAGTCCGGTCTGCAAAGCTTTGCACGACTGGTGATCAAGGGCAAGCCCGCCACCGACAAACAAGATCCACGTGCCGCTGACAAGCGGACGACCAACTAAACCGTATCCACCAGACTGACCTCAGGAGAAGCCCCATGAAGAAAACCTCACGCATCGGTTCTGCCCCCTCCAACCCGCGGCGGTGGCAGCGCAATGGCCTGGCCGCCGCCAGTCTGATGGCCTTGGCGTCTATCGCCATGGGCCAATCTGCGGACATGAGCGTCACGTATGCAACCACCGGCACGGGCCTCAGCACCTTCAGCCCCTCTGGTTCGGTCCTGTCCTGGTCGTTCAGCAACGCCTTGGGTCAGATCCAGAGTGCCACCTCTGCCGTGACCAACGCGCCCAGCTCGCTGACGATGGGGGTCAACCTCTCGGGTTCTGGCTCTTCGGCTGCGTCCATCACGCGCCAGGTGATCCAGACCCTGACCCGGGTCAACGTGTTGACGCCCAGCGCGGTGTCTGGTCGCACGGTGGATCTGAGCCTGATCAACTCGGGCGATACCAACATTGCTTATGCCTTGCAGCTGTCTTCGGGCGGCAGCACCGGATCGTCGCCCACCTACACCCTGACGTCCCAAACCGTCTCTGCCACCACGGGCACACCCACTGGCGCAGCGGTGGTGGAATTGGCGCAGTCGGGTTTTTCCAGCTCCTTGCGCGCCCTGGACAACAACCTGATCAGTTCGGCTGCCGTGGCCAACACCTCTCAGTTGGTGATTGCGGGTCCGGTCTCGGGAACCTACAGCTCCAGCCAAACAGGCGCGGCAACCGCGGTTTATGCGTCCACAGGCGCAGGCTCCAGTGCGGTCAAGGCCAGCGCGGCGGTCGATGCCTTGCAGGGCGCATTCAACGTGGACGGCCTGGCCTCGATCACCAACGGTGAAGTCCGCATGGTGGTGGCCAAGTCCAGCGGTGACCTGAGCAATGCCCTCAGCGTGTCTGGCAACACCGTCGAGGCCAGCACGGGCGCCAACAACAGCACCAACCTGTTCCAGGCGACCAGCACCTCTGGTGCGTACACCGGCACGGCCCTGGTGAGCAATGTGCAAGCGGCCTCCCGTTCGGCGTCCAACACCTCTGCCTTCCTCTCCACCATCGAGGACAGCTCGATTGTGGCCAATATCAAAGAGGCGGATGGGGCCAACATCACCAAACTCACCAGCGCGCTTTCGCAGAACAGCAACAGCATTGTCAGCTCGGTGGCGGTGAACAACAGTGGTGCCCGTGCCAGCAATGGCACCTTGTCCTCGGCGGGCAATGTGGTTCAATTTGACAGCGGTGCCTCGGTCACGGGCAGCAGCTCGGTGGCGGCGACTGCCGTCACGGCGGGAACCACCACCCTCGTGGCCGATGTGGGCATTCTGAGCGCACAAGTTGCCAATAACCTGAGCCTGACCGCCACGGCGCAGGCCGGTTCCGGTGGCGCCTTGCAGATCAACGCCCAAGCCGATCAGATTGGCGCTGGCGGCAGCATCACCCAAGACGGGAACCTGATCACCTCCCGCGCCGCCCCCAACGTGGCCGGCAATCTGGTGAGCATCGGACAAACCGCCCAATCGACCTCCTTGACCGGCTCGATTGGCGCCGCGAATGTGCAGCAAGTCGATGGCAACACCACCGTCAAAGCCCTGATGACCGCTGGCGAGGTGGTGATGGAAGTCGGCCTGGCATCTGTCACCAACAACGGTGCCGCCACCTCCAGCAACAACACGGTCTCGGCCCTGGCCGACGCCAACTTGGCCGCGACCAGTGTGGTGGCCAGTGCCGCCAACATGGCCGTGAGCAATTCGGTGCCCACCGGGGCGTCGACCTACAAAGGCGTCACCATCGGCCTGACCTCGTCGGCCACCACGCCGTCCTCGCTCAAGTCCAACGTGGGGGTTTCGAACCTGAACCAACAGGTGAGCGACAACACCAAGGTCGATGCCATCCTGACGTCCAGCAATGTGCAGCTGTCCTCCTCGGCGAGCAGCTCCATGATCCCGGTCTCGGCGTTCAACGGCACCCTGACGGGCAATGCCCTGACGGCCGCCGCCTCGGCCAACACCGCCAGCAACCTGACCTCCTTGTCGGGCACCTCGGCGCCCTCGCTCACAGCATCGGTGGGCAACTCGCAGGTCACCCTGATTGACACCAACAAAACCATTGCGGCCACGGCGGGCTCCACCGCTTCGGTCACGTCTTTGCTGGATGTTTCTTTGCTCACGGGAGATGCCACGTCCAGCAACTTGGCCGTGACCAGCAACACCATCAATTCGAGCGCCTTTGCGAACAAGGCCAGCAATGGCCTGTCGACCGCCTTGAGCACACAGATGACGGGCAAGGGCACGGATGCCCCCAACCTCAATGTGGTGACCAACGGTTCAAGCGCAGGCCTGGATGTGACCGCGCTGGGCGATTTGACGCTGGCCAATGCCCAGTTCACGGACTCCCTGACGGGTGGGGTCAAGATCAGCGCCACCACCGTTGGAACGGTTCAGCTGGGCGCGCTGATCGTCTCGGGCGCTGGCAGCAGCATGAACCTCTCGAGCAACCGCGTGGCCTCGGCGGCAGGTTTCAACCAGGCGACCAACACCGCCACCTTGAACGCGGCCGACGCGTCGGGTGTCAGCGCGGGTGTGTTGTCCAACCAGATTGCTTCGGACGCTTGGGCCGATGTGTCCACGACGGGGGCGTCGGTTTCTCTGGCGGCCAGCAGCTTGTCGGCCACCACCGCCGTGGTCAACCAGAACACCGTCACCTCTGCCGCCAACGGCAACACGGCTGCCAACACCTTGAGCAGCACGAGCAACACCCTGTCGGGCCGCACCATCACCGAAGCAGCTGGCCTGACCTCGGGGGCTTCGACCACCGTCAGCGCGGTGGCCGATGTGGGCCTGTTGAACAACCAGACCTTGACCAACAACAAGCTCAATGCTGGCACGACCTCGAACAACAGCTCTGAAGCGGTCAATGTGACCATCAGCAGCTCGGGCGTCCCCGGTGCGCTGGCCGCAGCGACCAACCTGACGGTCAACCGCAACACCGTCTCTGCCAGTGCAGAGGGCAACACCGCCACCAACCGGATCGAGCTCACCAGCAACACCACCAGCACGGCATCGTCGGCCTTGGTCTCGCGCCAGGTGATCACCAACTCCAGCGCGACCACCTTCGGTGCCAACGTCAACGACCAGGTCCTGGTCAGCACTGGCGCGGTGGGCACGGCCTCCAACATCCAGCTCGACGCCAACAAGATCCAAACCAGCGCGTTGGGCAACTACGCCATCAACAGCCAACTGCTCTCTGGCGGCGTGCTCACACGCAGCAGCCCAACGACGTTGTCCATCTCGAGTACCGATGGCACGGTGGCCGCCGACAACGCCTTGGTGAACCTGCAGTCAGCCACCAACAACCTGGTGGATGCCGACACCCGCGGCTTGGTCACCCTGACCACGGGGGCATTGTCGGGTTCATCCACCCTGGCCTTGACCAACAACCAGCTCAATGCCACGGCCCAGCTGAACTATGCGGACAGCCGTCAAACCTTGAACTACAGCAGCAGTCTGGCAGGCGCCACGCAGGGCATTCTGTCCAAGCAGACGGCGACGACGAGCAGCGCCACGGCCGATCTGGCCGCCGCTTCGGGCGGCTCACCCGCCTCCAAGCAGGCGATCTCGATTGCCAGCGTGAGCAGTGGCACCGCCCAACTGAACCAGAACACCGCCGATGTGGCCGCGGGCCTGAACACCTCGTTCAACCGCATCAGCCTCGGCGTGAACAACCTGACCACGCCCAACTCGGCCATCAACAACCTGCAGACGATCAGCAACACCACCGAGACCGTTGCGGCTTCCTTGGCTGACCAAGTGAACCTGGATGTGTCGGGGACCACCGCGACCGGTGTGCTGAACGTGCTATCCAACACCACCCGTGCGCAATCGCTGGGCAACATGGCGATGAACACCATGGACCTGCAGGGTTCACAAGTCAGCAGCACGGTCACCGCTGGCGCAGGGGGCCTCAATTCGGCCACTGGCGCCAGCTCCACGGCCCAGCAAGGCTTGATCAACACCCAAACGGCCACGGGCTCGGCATTCACGGCCCTCAACAACAGCACGGTGAGCCTGACCGGTGGGGGGGCCACCAGCTTGAATTCGCGTCTGGCCCTCAACAGCAACACCGTGACCTCGACGGTGCAGGTCAACAGCGCGACCAACACCCAGTCGGCGGCTTTGTCCAGTGGCTCCACGACCACCTCGATGGGCATCGCATCGAGCCAGACCGCTTTGACCACCGCCACCGCCACCGCCACCACCACGACCGTCCAAAAGGTGGATCTGGCGTCGAGCCTTGGCGACAGCAACATCGAGGTCAATGGCAATCTGGCATCCGCCAATGCCACCGTCAACACCGTGGCCAACAGCATCACCCTGGGCGGCTTGACCTCGGGCGCTGGAACCCTGATCACCGGCAACGGCCTGACCACCTCCTGGGCTGCCACCACCGGCACGCCGACGGTCACCAGCACCGCCGACGTGGGGATTGCCAACTACCAGAGCAGTGCCGACAAAACCCCATCGAGCGTCCTGACCGCCGATATCGGGATCGAATCGGGGGCGATCACGGGGGCCACGGCCACCAGCCAGTTGAGCCTGAGCAACAACACCGCTTCCTCTGTGGCGCAGGCCAACTCGGCCAGCAACCGGGTCGTGCTCAACGCGACCACCATGACGGCCATGACGGCCGGTGTGGCCAACGCCCAGAAGGCCACCACCGATGTGACGGCCACCATCGCCAACGGCGTCGCCAACGGCGGGGTTCTGCGCATGGACCTCGGCGCGGTCTCGGCGGCCAACCTCCTGGTCAGTGGCAACCAACTGCTGGCAGTGGCCAGCATGAACGACGCCAGCAACCAACTGGCCGTGTCCGGCACCACCTTGATTGGCAAGGGCACGGACGTCACGTCCTTGCCCACTGTTCAGGCCACCACGCTGGGCAACATGGACTTTGGCCTGCTCAACGTTCAAACCGGGACCAACATCACGGCCGACAACGGCGCGACCGCCAACGTGCATGAGGGGGGCGTCAATGTCTCGATCAACCCGGGCAAGTCGGTCATCTATTCGACTTCGCTGGGCAATGGCACCAACATGACCCTGCGCGACAACCTGCTGAGCGCACAAGGTATGGTGAACAATGCCAGCAACTTGCTGAGCCTGACCGCCACCGGGGACCTCAAGGCCTCGGCCGCGGTCAAGAACGTGCAGACGGCCAACTCCGATGTGTTTGCCACCCTGGGGGGTGTTTCGGGCACACCGGCGACCTTCGGCATGGAGACCGACGGGATCGCCGCGGGCGCAACCGGCAACTTCACCATGGACAACAACGTGTTCCGTGCGCAAGCCGGCGCCAACAACGCCACCAACGTGCTCAACGCATCGGGCGGCACCTCGATTGCCACCTCGGGCAGCGGAACCACGACGCCTTACAACTTTGCCATCCTGAACTATCAGGACGCCGCACTGGGCACGACCATCTCGGCCAAGGTCCAGTACCTGAACCTGGGTTCGGATGTCTCGGTCACGGGCGCCAACACCGGCAATGTCAACGTCACCATGACCGGCAACCAGGTCGTGGCGCTGGCCTATGGCAACTTGGTGAGCAACACCATCGGCATCAAGACCCTGGGGCAGGGCATGGAAACCACCGGGACCACCGTCAACAGCGTCCAGACCTCCAAGGCCACGCTCACCGCCTCGGTCACTGGCGTGAACATGTCGGTGACCAACTCCGGCGGTGTGGGTGGATCTGTGGCCATGAGCGGCAACAGCATCACCTCGCAGGTTGTTGCCAACCAGGCCTCGGTCGGGATGGTGGCGCGTTAAGGTCAGATCGGGCGGGCACAGGAGCGGACGCATGCCAAGCACATGCCGAATGCCCCGGCCCGCCAGACCTGCGGGCGTCTCACCCCAAACCGGGGTGGGACGTTTTTGCTTGGAGGGTTTAGAACACCAGGCTCAGGCGCAGCAACAGGCGCTCGCTGTTGGGGCCAGACTCACCGCGGCCTTGTCGCGTGTACTGGGCTTCCAGGCTTTGTTGCTTGCCCACCCGCCACGTGGCCCCCAAGCCGCTGCTGGCCAGGACCTTCACACCGCTGGCATTGCGGGCGCTGCCCTGATCGGCCATCAGCATGAGTTCTCCCCCTTGTTCGCCAAGCAGCCAGGGCTTGACCAGGCTCACTTGCACGGCATGACCGCTTTGACCATAGGCGCTGCCCTGAGCAAAGCCACGCACCGTGCTCGGCCCACCGATTTGCCAGACGTCCATGGCATCGGGTGCTTGCTTGGCGCGTGCGCGAAGCACCGCATTGAACCGGGCCTGCCATCCGCTGGGGGCGTGCAAGACCCAGTTGCCGCTCAAACCGGCATCGACAAAGGAATAGTCACCGCTGCTGCTCTTGCCCACCGTCCAGCCGGTGCGCCAGTTCAGGCTCAGGGCTTGCGGCACCTCGCCCACATGGGTGCGCCAATCGCCAGCCAGTGCGGCGTTCAGGCGCTGGATTTTGCGATCCGTCAACACCTGATCCATGGTCTGGCTATGGCTGGTCCATTGCGCCAGTTGGGCGCTGGCGCGAAGGCTGTCCAGGATCTGGGTGTCGAACCAGTGACCCAACTCGATCTGGGTGCTGCCCGAACGCCCTTGCAGGGCCAGATCGGGCGCGCCAGCGGTGCTCGAGGCCACCGTGCCCTCGGATTGCGAACGAGACAAGCCTGTGTTCAGGCGCCAGCCTCGCGCAGACAGCGGCCAGCTCAGGTTGAGGCTGACGGTCTGTGCGCTGGGGCTGGCCACAGCGGTGACGTCCAGCCGTTGACCCAGTCGCCCCAAGGGGGCCACCTTCAGCCCCGCCACCAACTGGCGGCCCGTGCGTCCGGTCTGTTCTCCTTCGGCCCACTCCATTTGGGCCCAACGCGTGGACCGGCCCCCCTCCGGCAGGCTCAGCAACCAGTCGCTTTGCGCGAACTCCGAGCCCGCGACCAACTGGCCTTGCAGGTTCATCTCGGAGGCCGCATTGAGCATCGACAGGTCTTCTTGCAAGGTGTTCGAGCGGATGATTTGTCCGCTGGTCTGACGCCACCACGCGGAAAGCCGATCCAGGTCAAGGTCCAAGCCCTCGGCCGTGCGGATCTTGCCAAGACGGCCCTCGACCAGCAGCACCTGCAAAACACCAGACTTCAGGTCCTGGGGGGGCAGCACCGGTGCCGCGTGTTCGATGCCTTTGGCCAGATAAAGCTTTTGAATCGTCTGCAAAAAGTCTTTCAGATCGGCACTGCTGAGCGAGCGATTCAAAACGCTGTTGGCCAATTCACGCAGTTGATCGGCCGAGAGCAATTCGCTGGGCGAGAAACGAATCTCCTGCAGCACGACCCGGCCGCTGAACTCGATGTCCTGGATCTCTTGCGGGGCCGGTGCCTCGGCGCTGGGCGCCGGCACGCTTTGCTCGGCCGCTCGGCGAGCCCTCTCCATATCGCCCAGCATGCGCGCCCCCGGATCGATGTTTTGGGCCTGGGCCACGGGCCAGCTCATGAGGGCCAGAACGACGAGTCGGTGCAGAGCAGTTGGATGGAACACAGAGCGATTGGGCATGGCAAACATTTGCTGACAATTGAACATCAAGATATTTTTTGATGGATCTATTATGTTCCAAAGTGGAAAAGTTTGAGATAAGTTACAACGGAAACAATCATGAGTGAAGTACTAAAGAAGCGCGAACCTGAATTTTCAATTGTTGATAAAACAGCTCATCGTTTGCTGAGAATGAACCGTGCCACGCCCACCTTTCCATGGGCATCTCACGCGATATCGCTGGTCTTGGCCAATGCCGAATTGCCAGAAGCTTGTCAGGCCTATCCCTGCGTCTTCACAAAATCGGAAGATGGCTTGTGGAGTCTGGTAGCCGTCACAGGGGTGGAATCGGGGCGCAACCTGTTTCTGGACGCGCAAGGTCGCTGGACCGGTCGCTACCTGCCCATCGTGCTGCGCACCTGGCCATTCCGACTGGTTCAGCAGCCCGATTCGGAAGGATCTCGTTTGATCGCTGCCCACCTGCCTGCGCTGTCGTCTGGCAGCGGCGAGCCCTTGTTTGATGCCAAGGGCGATGAAGCGCCTTGGCTGATGCAGGTCATGAAGGACCTGGTGGTGCTGGACCAGTCGGCCCAAAGCGTGCACACCCATGTGAAAGCGCTGGAAGACGCCGGACTGCTTCAGTCGCGCAATTTGCAATTCATGTTGCCCGACGGACGCCAGCTGGATCTGGGTGGCTTCCATGTGGTTGATGAGCAGTTGCTCGAAGCCCTGCCGGTCGAGAAAGCCGGTGCTTTGCATGCCCAGGGCGTTCTGGCCATGGCCTACCTGCATTTGTTGTCGATGCGTCAGTTCCGGCCCTTGCTGGAGCGTGCGGCATTGGCATCCGCACCAGTGGCCACGGCCGACGCGACCGCCTGACAAGCGCCTTTTGTTCCGATTGTCCTGATTCTTGATTGCCCCCATGAGCCGTTTGTCCCCCACCACCCCCCGCCGCAGGAAGTTGCTGCCCGCCTGGCCTGGTCGCCGGCATTTGCGGGTCAAGGTGCAGCCGCTGGCCTTGGCCGCGCTGGCGGCACTGGGCGCCGCCGCGCCCATGGTGTCGGGGCAAACGGTGATCGTGCCCATTGGCAGCGGCGCTGGGGCCACCCAGACCGTGGTCAGCAGCCAGGGCAACCAGCATCAGATCAGCACCGCCACCTTGCGCGATGGCAATGCCTTCAGCACCTATTCGCAGTTCCAGGTGGGCAGTGGCGACGTGGCCACGCTGCGCATGCCGCAAGGCGCCAACTGGTGGGTCAACATCGTGCGCGACTCGCGCTTGCGGGTGGACGGCACGCTCGAGAGCCGCATCTCCAACGGTGCCATCGGTGGCAATGTGCTGTTCGTGGACAGTCACGGCATGGCGGTGGGCCCGCAGGGCCTGATCAATGTGGGGCGGTTTGCGTTTGCAGCGCCTTCGACCGCGTTTGTGGACCGCTTGCTCCAGGGTGCAGACGCCTGGTCGGGCGCCTCCGTCAGCCAGGTGCTGTCCGGGCAGTTCGACCGCTCCGTCACTGGGGTGGTCGACATCGAGGGCCGCATCCAGGCCATCGATGGCGTGTCGATCATGGCAGGCGCGGGTGAGGGCTCGCCCTATGCGGTGCGCATTCCGGGCGCCATCGTGGTGCAAGGCCGTGTGGCTGGTTCGCGCGTGAACCTGGGCGACCTCAAGTCATTGACGCCGCTTGAGGATCGCGATGGGGTGATCGACATCACCACCCCAGGTCATTTGCGCCTGGACGGCCAACTCATCACCGATGGGTCGCACTGGCGTGCGCCCGGGGCGGTGCGTGTGACGGCCGGGCAGGACATGGCCTTGGGCGCCAACTCGGTGGCGTCGGCGTCCGGCGCGACGGGCACGGACCAGGCCGGCGGCCAGGTCGTCTTCTACGCCCAGAACAACATGGCCAACGAGCCTGGGGCCCAGCTGCGCGCTCGCGGCGCGGGCACCGGCGAGGGCGGGTTTATCGAGTATTCCAGCGCCCACAGCCTGCTGCAGAACGATTTGCGCTTCGATGTGGCCAGCGATCTGGGCAAAGGCGGCACCATCTACCTCGACCCCGAAGACCTGGTCATCACCAGTTCCTCGGGCGGTTTGCTCACCGACGGCGGCAATTACTCGGCCACGGCCACCAAGAGCATCAAAGTCACCGCGGGCACCTCGATCAGCACCCGCAATGTGGCGACCGAATTAAGCGCCGATCCGTTCACGGCCTTGTCCATGGGCGAGAGCGGTGACATCACCCTGAAGGCACCGGTGATTTTGTTGGAGCGGGACACGGTGCTGGATGCCACAGCCCGAAATCTGGCCAGCTGGACCACCCTCTACAACGGTGGCAATGTCACCTTGGCCAACGCCGACACGCCCGACGCGGGCGCTGCCCCCATCGCCAGCAACAGCGCGTCATCGTCAAGCAACCCTGCCCTGATCAAGGGCCGCAATGTCACCATCAGCGCCCCTTGGGTCCTGACGGGTGGGGGCGACCTCAAGGTGCAGGCCACAGGCAATGTCACGCTCAGCGCCAACGCAGTGGTCAATACCCGAAAGGTGGCCAACGGCAGCAACCCGACCACCGACAGTGTGGCGTCAATTGGCAACAGTGGGAAGGTCACCGTCAACGCGGTGAACATCACCACCGCGGCGGGCAGTTCGGTGGATGCGTCGGTGGTGAACACCGCCGCGTCCGGGGACACGCCGGCCACCACCTTCACCGCTGGCGACATCAGCTTGAGCGCCTCGGACACCAGCAACTGGGTCACGCTGCTGGGCTTTGCCAATGCCAATGCCAAGCTGGACATTGGCGGCACGCTCAAGGGCAAGGACGTCACGCTCGAGGCATCGATTGAGTCCGCGGCCGTCTACGACGGCGTGTCGGCCCTTCTGACCCAAAAAGCCCTGTCGCTGGCGCTTGAGGCCGTGGGATCCCCCATCAATTTCTCATTGGCGTATACCGAAGCCAAGGGGGATGCCGAGGTCAAGATTCGCCCCACGGCGGTCGTTCGGGCCAGCAACAACCTGACGATCACCTCGACGGCCGAGCGCGAAGGGGGTGCAGAGTTGCAGGTGGAGGGCTCGTCCAAGGCCAACCTGAGCGCTGGCTTTACCCGCGTCTATGGCAGCAACACGCTGACCATTGACGGCGGTGCCGACCTGAAGTCCGACAGCGATCTGTCCATCACGGCGGCCACCAAGACCAAGGTCACCATGACCAGCACGGCCTCTGGTGAGACGGAAGGCAAGGAAGCCAACCTGGCCTCGGTGGTCTTTGGCGGGTCGATGTCCGATGTGACCACCAAGGTCGATATTGGGCGTTCGGCTTCGATCGAATCGACCGATGGCAATGTCGGCATTCAGGCCTATCACGGCAGTTATTTCGACACCACGGCCAAGGTCGAGGTCTACGGCAAAGGAACCGTGGGCGTTGTGGGGGCCTTGTCGCTGCAGAAGTCCAGCACCACGGTGGACATGGCGGGCAAGATCACGGCCAAAGGGGACGTGACGGTCACCTCATTGCATGCCGCTGCGCGCAATGCCGTGTCGGCCACCACGCAAATGGCGGCCACCCAGACCCCAAGCCTGCCTGTTCCTGAGAGCCTGCAACTCTCCGATGATGACAGCAAGGCCGCCTTGCTGGAGGCCTTTATCAAACTGGCCGAAGTGGCCAGTGCGGCGCAAGAGGCCAAGAGCGGCAGTGGCAACAACAAGTCAGCGTTCAAGCTGGCGGGTTCTCTGGCTTGGTCGGAGTCCACCCACACCACCTCGGCCGCCATTTCATCGGCCACGGGCTCGGAAGCCATCGCGACCATCAACGCCGAGGGGAATGTGGTCGTGGACGCCCAGACCCTGGTGGGGGCTTTGCGGGGCGAAGCCGTGTCGGCTGCCAACTCGGCCATCAAGGGCAAAAACGCCTCTCCTGTGGCAGTGGCCCTGAGCCTGAATTACGGTGTTCACGACTTCAGCACCAAGGCCACGGTGGGCAGCAAGGCCGCACTGACTGGTGAGCATCTGGCGGTGCATGCGGCCACCGATGTGCCCGAGTTCTATATCGCCAGTTTGCCCACCGAATGGGGCAACTTCTACCAGGTCTTTGAGAACATCATGACCTTGCCGGGCAGCCTTTACGCGGGCATGAACTCGCGTGTGGGCTCCACCTCCTCGGCCAGTGGCTTGGCGGCCGCCGGGTCGGTCAATCTGACCAAAATCAAGACCAACACCCGGGCCGTGGTGCAGTCGGGTGCCAGCCTGACCACCAACGCCTCGTCCAACACCGATCCGTGGTCTTACACCATTCAAGAGGTGGCATTCGATTCCGACATCGAGAAGATGTTGATTGGTTCGCCCCCGTATCGACTGGAAAAAGACCTGGGGGTCTTTGGTGACTTCGCCTCCAAGACGCGATACGCCCTTGATGACAACGGCAACAAGACCAGCACCTTGGTCGACGAGGTCAAGTTCGATCGCAAATTCACCGGCGATGCCGTGGTGCGCGCCGAAAACCATCTGCAGACCATCCATTTTGCGGGTGGGATTGCACCCGAATCGGGCAGCGGCGGGGGGTCGATCGGCGGCACCTTCTCGATGGTCGAGCGCGACAACACCGCGGTGGCCGCCATTGGCGACGCGGTGGTGGTCAACGCGCGTCAGCTTGATGTGACCGCCAACACCAGCGATTGGCTGCTGACCATCTCGCCCACGGCGGGTGGTGGCGATGGCGTTGCCGCCAACGGCATGGTGTCCTACAACAGCTTGAACGAGACCACCGTGGCCAGCATCAGCCGCGAGGCCAAGATCAACACCGAGGTGGGCACCAAGGTCAACGCCGATTTGTCGCTCTGGTCGTTTGCGGTCACCGGCGCCATCACCATGAGCAACAACTCGGGCGTGGGCGTGGGCGTGTCGTTCAACGACATGACCGGCAACACCCTGGCCCTGGTGGGCGACAACGATGTGTGGGTGACGGGCACCGACAGCGCCGAGGGCACGCAAGGCTGGATTGCCTCGCCCAGCACCCAGGTCAACGCCTTCTCGCATGGCACCATTGGCGCGGTGGGGGTGGCCGCCGCTGTGGCGGGCGTCAGCAGCCCGACCAGCAGTTCCAGCAGCATGGGCAGCAAGGTGCAAAGCAAGACGGGTTCCTCACAAAGTGCAGCCGGCGGCCCGCTGTCCAAGCTGCCCTTGCTGTCGGCTTTGGGCGACCAACTGCTCGCTGCGGGTGCGGCCAACAGTGCGGAGTCGGGTGCCTCCAGCAACAACAAGCCGCCCCCGTTTTCTGTGGCGGGTGCCGGCGCCATCGTCAGCAACGTCAGCGATATCGACACCAAGGCCGAAATCAACAGCAGCCTGATCAAGTCCATCAACAGTGGAACGACCAAGGTTGATGTGGCGGCCATCTCGGACTTGACCCAGCTGAGCGCGGCGGGCGGTGGCGCCCTGTCGGTGGCCAAGAAACCGGGCACCAATTTCAGCTCCGATATTGCGGGCGCGGTGGCCATCCAGAAGTCCGACGACGACACGACGGCCCGGATTGTCGACAGCACCATTTCGGACATCGCGGATGAGGCGGGCGCCATGAAGGTGCAGGCCCTGAAGGCCGGTGAGCGCACCGCGGTGGCCACCGGCATCTCGGCCAACCTCAGCACCACCACCAAGGGCGACCTGACCATTGCGGGCTCGGTGTCGATCACCGACACCACCGACGGCACCTTGGCCGAGATCAGTGGCTCGTCCCTGACCGGGGCGGTCACCAGCGCCACGGCCCTCGACCCCAGCGTGATCGCCTACGACCGGGCGCGCATCGGCTCGGGCGGCGGTTCCCTGTCTTTCTCGATGGGCAAAGGCTCTGCGGGCATGGGGGCGGCCATCTCGATGGTCAATCTGCAGGGCAGCACCGAAGCCAAATGGACCAACAGCAGCTTGAGCAAGGCGCACGACCTGTCGGTGCAGGCCTTGTCGAGCCAAAAAGTGCTGAGCATGGGCGCGGTGGCCGGGGTGCAAACCAGTTCGACCTCGGTGGCCCAAATGATGGGCGCTTTCGTGTTCAATGAAATTGGCAACACCGTCAATGCCAGCGTGAGCACCAGCAGCGGTTCCATCAACCTGACCGGCGACCTCCTGGTGCGGGCCGCGGGCACGGGTCGGCAGACCAGTCTCGACAGCCGCATCGGCGCCATGCGCGATTCGTTTGTGACCGACTACGAAATGGCCAGTACCGAGAATGGGTACGAGGCCGATTTGAAGACGGCGGTGGGCACCGGCGAGAGCATCCTGGGCGTGGCCGGCACCTTGGTGATCGCTGCAGGGGGGCAAGCCAGTGCGGGCATGTCCTATGCGCAAAACAACATCCAGACCACCTACGCGGCCACCTTGGGGGGCACGGTCACGGCCACGGGCGGGGTCACGGTCGAGGGCATCAGCGGAGCCTCCATCAACGGCATCGCAGCCGGTGCAGGGGTGAGCAAGGGCAAGTTCACGGCCATGGGTTCGGCCAGCATCAACGCCATGGGGCAGCGCACCCAGGCCAGTGTGAGCAACGCCACGCTGACCGCGTCGAGCCTCACCATCAATTCCCAGACCAAGGGGGCGATTTTTGGCTTGGCGGGCAACCTGACGATCTCGATGGGCCAAGGGGGTGGGGCAGGCGGTGGTGCGGTTTCGTACAACCAGACGGGCACACGAACCTACACGGTGACAGAGGACGACGGCACCCCCACGACGCTGACCACCCGCAATTCTGGCAACGAGGCCAAGCTCTACAACAGCACCGTGTCCCTGGGGACTGGTGCGCTGATCGTCCGTGCCACCCAAGCGGGTGATATCCAGGCCGTGGCGGCATCGGGCGTGACTTCCGTGAAGTCGCCCGCATTTGCGGGAACGGCGACGGTGAACGAACTGGGCGATGTGACCCAAGCCTTGATTTCTGGTGGCACGATCACCGCGGGCACGGTCTCGGTCTCGGCCGGCGAACAGGGCGGTGGCGCGACCGGGAAAATCCAGTCCCTGGCGGGTGGGCTGTCTGCCAGCAAGGGCTTTTCGGCCGCCTTGTCGTTTGGCTTTAACACCCTGACCTCGCAGCGCAAGGCCAGCATCAGCGGGGCCACCCTCACCGTGGGCACCAGCACCAGCGTGACCGCGCAGGCCCAGGGCAGTATTGACACCTTGGCCGCCACCCTGGTCGCATCGGCCCAAAGCACGGCGGGGGGCGCCTCGTCCACCGTCAATTCGCTCGATGGCAGCACCGAGGCTGAGGTCACAGGCAGCACCTTTGGCGGCACCATGAGCTCTCTCACGGTGCAATCCGAACACTCGGGGCGCATTCACGCCCTCGCCGGCACCATCTCGGGCAGCTCCGCCAATGCGATTGGCGCCTCGGTGGCCATCAACAAAATCGGGGCAGGGGCCGATCACGATTACCGCTTGGGGGCCAAATTGGCCAGCACCACGGTCAATGCGCCCGCCAGCATCACGGTTCAATCGGATCTGAGCGGCGAAATCAAGGGCTTTGCGGTGGCCGGTGGCGGCTCTGGTAGCGGAGCCTACAACGGCTCGGCCACCACCAACCAGATCGAGGGCACCGTCTCCTCCACCATCACGGGCCTCACGCAGACCCAAAGTGGCACCGACCTGAAGGTCAAGGCTGGGCAATCGAGCAACATTTTCTCCTTTACCGGTGCCATCAGCGGTGCGGGCAAGAATGCCGTGGGTGCCGCGGTTTCCATCAACGACATCCGCTCGACCGTTGACGCGTCGATTGGAACGAGCACCGCGCGCGCCACGGGACAGTTGGAGGTGGCGGCCACAGCGACCGGCACGATCCAGTCCATGGCCGTCGGGGCGGCCGGCTCCGGTGACAACGCCATCAGCGGTTCCTTCACCACCAACAGCATCACCTCCAAGGTTCGCGCCAACACCAGCAGCTTGACGCAAGCGGTGTCCTCGAGTTCGATATCGGTGCAAGCGACCGACAACTCGACGGTGGAATCCCTGGCTGGCGGGATTGCCGGAAGCGGCGGTACCGCGGCAGGCGCAGGGATTGCGTTGAGTTACCTGGGGCGAACGGTGGAGAACGCCGACGCCGAAAAGCTGGTGCAGGCCGGGGTGACCAACAGCACGCTGCTGGCCTCTGGCGAGGTGCTGGTGCAGGCCAGTTCCACCAGCACCATTCGCTCGATTGGCGTGGCCCTCGGCGTGGGGGGCAAAGGGGCGCTGACGGGCTCCAACAGCACCAACTACATCGAGGACACCCTCGAGGCGAAGATGGTGGGCGGCAGCTTGAACGGCGGCACCACCAGCGAACTCAAGATCAAGGCGGTGGACAACGCCACCATCGAATCGCTGGCAGGCAATATCTCGGCCTCGATGGGGACCTTTGCCGTGGGCGCAGCCATTGCCGTCAACCAGATCAATACCGACGCCAGCACCTTGCTCAGCGGCACCAGTGTGACCACCGGCGACGCCTTGGTGCACGCCAACACCAGTGCCAGCATCGACACCCTGGCGGTGGGCATGAGTGCGTCTGCCAATGCGGGGGTGCAAGGGTCTGTGGCGGTCAGCCGCATCGGCAGCAGCACCACGTCATTGGTCAACAACGGAGCGGTGATCCAGGCCGACGACACGGTCGCCGTCCTGGCCGACAGCCGCGACCGCATGAAGACCCTGGCGGGGGCCATTGGCATTGGGGTGTCGGGCGTGGGCGTGGCCGGTGGCGTGCAGGTCAACTACATCACCAGCACCACCAGCGCTGGCATAGACGGCGCCACGACCACGGTCAATGCCGCGGGCAACGGCAGTGGTTTGACGATCAACACCGACGCGCTCACCAGTTCACCAGACCTGATGAACATCACGGCGATCACCGACACCATCATGACCGCGCCCGTTTGGGGAACGGTCACCCACAAGGGGGTGGCGGTGCAGGCGACGTCGATCGAGCATTTGGGCGCCATCACCAGCGTCTTGGGGGCTGGTCAGGCGGGGGTGGGCGCGGCGGTCAACGCCAACCAGATCTCGGGTACGACCCGGGCCTATGTGGACAGCGCCAAGATCAACCAGACCGCAGGTGCCAATGCCGCGCAGGATGCGCTGGTGCGGGCGGTCGACCATGCCCTGCTGGGCAGCGCGGTGGCCACCGGCGCTGGGGGCTCGTCGGTTGGCGTGGCGGGTGCCATGGCCGGCGAAGTCGCCAAGCGCAGCACCTATGCCGAGGTGCTCGACGGCGCCGATATACGAGCGGTTGACGATCTGGTGGTCAAGGCGCGCTCGACCAACACCATCGCCTTGGTGGCGGTGGGGGCGGCGGCTGGCGGGTCCGCCGGCGTGGCCGGCAGTGGTGGCGTGGTGTTGATGAACGCCGACACCCTGGCCAAGGTGGATCGCTCTTCCCTGGCCGCCGGCGATGTCACCGTGCAGGCCGATGCGGTGCAAAACACCAACCTGATCGGCGGCACCCTGGCCGTGGGCGGCGCAGCGGGGGTGGGCCTGAGCTTTGGCGTGAACGTGTCCGGCGCCAAGGCGCGCGCCTTGGTCAAAGACACCACCATACGCGCCGACGGCGATGTGCAGGTGCTGGCCGACAACACCACCCGTGAATTGGCCGTGGTGGCCACGGCCGGTGGGGGCGGGTCTGCGGGCGTGGCGATTGGCGTGGCCGTGACCGTGCTCGAAGGCGACACGCAGGCCACCATCGAAGGGACCTCCAGTGTCAGCCGCCGCACACTGGCCACCACCATCAGCGGGGTGCCCAACAACGCGTCGGTCACCATTTCGGGAACTGGCGTGGCCAGTTATGACATGCGCCTGACGGTCGATGGCGCCGATACCAACATCGACGCCGGCAAGCAGTCGGCCGTGCGTTTTCTGCTCAAGCGAACCGCTGTCGAGTTGGATGAGAACAACGTGGCCACCACCTACGACCGCCAGGTGTCCTTGGGCGATACGGCCCAGGTGCGCATCACCGATGGCACGCGCTGGGTCACGGCCACGGCCAATGCCGATGGCAGCTACACCGCAGACGTCAGCACCTTGGGCGATGGCGCTTTGCGAGCAGTGGTGTACACCAAGATCACGGGCGGCTCGCCAGACCCGTCTTCGCCTTCTGCAGCCCTGGCGCTCAACAAGCTGGCCGGTGTCAATTCCTTGAAGGTGGCGGCCAAGGAGAACGTGTCGATCAACCACAACGCGGGGGCGGCCGGCTTGGGCGGCACCGCAGGGGTGGGGACCTCGGCCAACGTGGTGATTGGTCGCAGCAAGGTTCAGGCGCAGGCGTCGGGCTCGCAAATCCTGGTGGGTAACGCCCTGGAGGTGAGCGCCTTGCGCGAGGCGAATGTCGACATGATCACCGCCACCGCTGGCGGCGGTGGCCTGGCGGGCGTGACGGGGGCGGTTGGGGTCTTGATCTTTGGGTCGGCCCCAAGCCAGGATTCGCAAACCGAACTCAACACCGGCAACGGCAGCACGATGGCCCGGGTCAATGGGGCCACCAACACCTCAAGGGTCTCCGGGACGGGGAGTGCCCTCAGCGAGGGTGATGCGTCAGCCATGAACAGCTCGGGCAGCTACGACACCAAGGCCGCCTTTGGCGGTGCCAGCGGCGCCCACATGACCTCGGCGATCCTGGGCTCGGGCACCATCACGGCCGGCACGGTCACGGTCTCCAGTCTGGACAAAACCTCGGCTGACAACAACGCCGGTGGCATAGCGGTGGGGGCATACGCCGGCATCAGCGCCGGTGTGGCCATCACCCAGCTCGGTGGCGCCAATGCGGCGGCCATTTCGGCCGGAACACTCAGGAGCCGTGGCGCGATCACGGTCGAATCGGGCACCCGCACCCCTTCTGAAGGCACCCCAGCCATCGACAGCCGTGCGGTGTCCGGGGCCGGCGGCTTTGTGGGGGTGGGCGCGGCCGTCTCGGTCGCCAGCAACGAAACCGCCAACACCGCCACCCTGAGCGGTACCGTGACCTCGGGCGGTTTGATCAGGGTCAAAGCGCTCGATCAAGCCACCATGGACAGTTCGGCTTTTGGGGCCACGGTCGGAGCGATCAGTGTGGGCGTGGTGGTGTCGACGGCCGAGCAAAAAGGCACGGTCACGACCACCGTGGGCGGCAACATCACCGGCGTTGGCCTGGACATCAGCGCTGCGCGTGAAGGCGATGTCAAAGCCAAGGCGATTGCGGGTTCGGCCGGTGTGGCCGCAGGCGTGGGCGCTGGCGCCACGGCCACCGACACCGGCACCGTGTCGGTCGTGCTGTCCAGCAATGCCAGCCTCAATGCAGGGACGGGCAGTCTGAACATTGCCGCCAAAGCCAGTCCGGCTGGCGATTCCCAGGCCATTGGGGTGGCGGTGGGGGGGGCAGCCGTCGGGGCCTCGATTGCCTTGTCCACCGCCAGCACCGATGTGCTGGTCTCGGCCAGCGGGGCCCTGTCGCTGTCGGGCGCGCAAGTCAACGTCAGCTCCCTGCTGGGTTCTGAAAATGCCTTGCTGGCCAGTCAGGCGATTGCCGGCAGCGGTGGCACCCTGTTGGGGGCCACCGGGGCGGATGCCCGCTCTTACAACAGCGGCAAAGCGCGCATTCTGATGCCGTCCACCTTGACGCTTCAGACCACTGGCGATGCCACCTTCCTCAGCAACGATGGCATGCGCCTGGATGCCAACGCCACGGGCGTTGGCGTTGGCGGTTTGCTGGGCATTGGCGTGGCCATCTCGCGTGCTGATGGCGGCACCACCTTGAGCACCCAGCTCGGCGCCGTCCAGGGGCGCGTTCGCGGAAGTTTGACGGTGCAGGCCAAGGGCGCGGAGGAAGTGGCCAGCCAATCGGTGGCCGGGTCTGGGGGCGTGGTGGCCGGGGCCGGCGCTGAGGCGCGCTCCATCCACGATATGGGCGTGAGCGCCAGCATGGGCGTGGTGTCCGGCCAGACCCTGGTGGTCGATGGCACAGTCCTGATCGATGCCCAACGCCTGGTCAACTACGACACCACCACGATCACCGCCACCGCGGCCGCGTTTGGTGCATCCGGCGCCGTGGCCAATGCCGAACTCAAAGGCTCGGCCAGCGCCTCTTTGGGCAATGGCTCCAAGATCCAGGCCACCAACCTGCAGATCAACGCCACCAACACCTTGACCCGCTCGGGCACGGGGCAGAACGCAGAAGGCGGTGGCGGTGGCGTGCTCAGTGGCGCCGGCGCCGACGTCGAGATCAAGATGAGCGGCGATGCCACCGCCACGGTCGGCGACAACGCCAACCTCACGCTCAACAATTTGTTGGAAGTGCGTGCCTACAACGAGATGCGCGGTGCCGCCAATGCCCGCATGGACGTGGGGGGCGCCATTCCGATTGCGCTGGTCTACACCAATATCCGCGCCGACGCCAACGCCGACGCGATCATTGGCAGCAATGCAACGGCCTATGTGTATGGGGAGTCCTATGCCAATGCGGTGTCGTACATCGACATCCAGGCCAACACCATCTCCAAAACCTATGGCCTGGCGGGCGCTGCACAGGGCAATGCCTACGCCACCGCGGTGGTCAACGACCGGGTCAATGTGGGCAACGGCACCAAGCTGATCAGTGTGATGCCGATTTGGCTGCTGGCAGGGCAGGACCGGGTGTTCAACCGCAACAAGCATTTCGTCACCGCCAGTGCCGACCTCTTCAACCACTCGGCCATCCCGGTATCGATCAACCCCGATGCGGATGCCAGGCTCACGCTGAACAACAGCCTGACCGTGACCAATGCCGAGGTTCGCTCGGGTGGCACGATTTCCTTGGGCGGCGTCGAAGGCACCTATGTGGTGGAGGGCAAGGGCAAGGTCAGCGACTGGACGCGTGATGTTGGCGAGCTGATGGGCATCAGCAGCGAATACGGCACATCGGTCAAGAACCTGTCGAGCACGGCGGTGCTATCGGGTCAGTTCGAGGCAGGCTTTGGCAACAAGCAGCGCCTGGTCATTGGTGTCAATGGCGCCATCATCGAAAATGTGGGCGATATCCGCTACACCATCACCAATGAGGACATTGGTGCCTCGGCCAGCGCATACATCGAGAAGTTGTACGCCCAGTTGGCCCGCTATGGCGACGTGCCCGAAGTCAAGGCCTTTGTGGAGGCCGAACTGAGCTTCTACTTCAGCACCTTGCTGCGTGAAGGACTTGCCGAAGAGCAGCAGCAAGAAGGCGTGACCGTGGTGGTGCCCAAGCAAGGCGTGGCCGCCAACTTCCTGAACATCAAGGATTTGCGTGCCGGCAGCGGCAACATTGAGCTGTTTGGCAACAACATCTCTGGCACGGCCAGCCTGACCGCGCGCGCCGACTCCGAGATCTATGTCGAAAACAGAAGCCCGCTCAATTTGCGCGTGCTGAACATGACGGTCGATGCCAACGGAGGGTTTGCCAAGTACAACGGCACGTACCTGACCAAAAACGCCGATATCGCCACCCTCAACACCAGTGTCAAAACCACCGGCCTGACGATCAGCAGCATCGACACCCAGGTGGGCGGTCCCTCCCTGGCCATTCCCAAGCTGACGGTGAAAAACACCTATATGGGCGGCACCGCCTCCAGCACCGAGCAGCGGTTTACCGCGCCCGATGGGACTTGGGCCGATATGCGCGAGGACCAGATCCGCCCGCCGGAGCTGCGCGTCAATGGCACGCTGTACAACAAGCTCGGGAACATTGACCTGATCAACTCGGGCGGCAGCATCTCGGTTTACGCCGAAACCCCAGGCTATGTCCCGCGGGTCGACGGCAAGGAAATCAATATTTCTGCCGGCAAGAACCTGATGCTGTCCTCGCCGACTGTCAGCCAGTCGGTGGGCGGTTCGCCCGAGTCGCTGTATGCCGTGCACTATTCGGACGATCAGAAGCGCACGCTCGAACTCCTGGGCTCCACCATCTGCGGCTATGCCCGACCCGGTGGCGGCGCCGCCACATTTACCCCAACCTGTGTGGTCAATGGTGCGGGTGGGGTGTACGCCGACGGCGGCATCTTCCTGGGCGCACGCTATCTCAACATCAACGGCACGGTGCAGTCTGGTCGCTCGGACTTCAACGTCACCTTGACCGATGACAGCAAAGGCCTTGGGCCCGACAACAAGCTCTACACCATGGCTTCTTGGCGGTCCACCTGGCTCGGCAAAAAGGCCTCGTTCACCTCGTCAGAAATTCAACTCTCTGGCCCCCGCGCGACCGATAGCGAAGCGCAGATCAACCAGGACTTCGCCACTGGGAAAATCAAGCTCAGCGAACGCAACACGCTCATCAACGAGATGGCGACTCGGCGCACCCAGCCGACCATCTTCTACAGCGCGGAACTCGACACGATCAAGGTCATGCCGGCCAATGTGCAGGGCGGTGTGGTCGAACTCGTGGGCTCGATCATCAACACCGGTGGTGGTCTGGTGCGCGCGCTCGATGGTTACGCCCAGATCAGCATCAACAACCAGTCCAGCAAAGTCATGGACCTGATGGGACTGAGCACCGGTGGCGACAATGGGGTGGTGCGCATCACCGACTTGAGCAAGCCCATCAAGACCGGGGGCGTGGTGACCAGTTACGAGGTCACCACCTACCAGCGGGATGCCAACGGGGTCTTCAAGGGCATTACCACGGCCGGACGCGGCACCGGCGCCACTGTCATCCGGACGGTGGACTCCAGCCTGTCATCGCCATCGGGTGGCATCCAGGCCCGCTTTACCTACACCCCGCTCGACAAGAGCACCTATTCGTGGACGGCCGGTTACGAATACCTGACCGAGAAGCGCTATTGGTACTCCAGCTCGTCGTGGCTGGGCTTTATCCCGGGGGGCTCCACCAGCTGGGACAGCGTGGACACCTACGTCAAGACATCCAACGCCATGCCCGAGGATGTCATGGTGACGCTCAACGTGCCTTTGAACGACAAGAGCTTCTCCATCGAGACCCGGCAAGCGCAAACCGCCGCCGAAAAACAGGTGTACTACCGCTCCTGGAAAAAGTGCGGTTTCCTGTGTATCAAGAAAACCTATTACATCGACCGCCGCACCGAAGTGGGCATGAAGGACATCTTCACCCAACGCGTGGCGGCCGACCGGCCCTTCAACGTCGAGTTCATCGGCTACGGCACGGGCACGCTGAACATCACCAGCAAGTACGGCATCCGTCTTGGCGGCAACATCATCAACGACAGTGGCACCGTCAACATCACCAGCACCCTGGGCAGCATTTCCCAGCTCAGCGGTGCGTCGTTTGTGCAAGGTCAAGACCTGAACTTCAGCGCCAGAACAGGGATTGGCACGATGGGCTCGCCCATCAACCTGATCACGGGTGCGGGCTTCTTCAATGCCACCAGCACCAGCGGCGATGTGGCCTTCCACGGCAACAGCGGCGCGCTGCGCATCAAGCAGGTCTCGACCACGGGCAACGTTTGGCTGGACGGGGATGAATCGATCCTCGGTTCGGGGACCGGCACGCATGTGAGCGGCAACCGCATTTACCTGTCGGCGCCGCGGGGCAGCATTGGTGAATTCAACGCCGATGGCTCAGTCAAATCCTTGCTCAGAATCCAGACCCGCAATTCCCCCAACGGGGGCTTGACCGCCTATTCAAGGTCGGGTGTCGCGATCCGGCAGGCCACCGGCAACCTTTGGGTCAACCAGGTCGCCACCGGCGGCGATGTGTACCTGGAAGCGGGCGGCGATTTGATCGACAACAACCGCAACGAAACACGGGACACACGAACCGAAGAGCAGTTGCTGTCCATTTGGAGTGCCGCGGCCTTGCAAGGCTCGGCAGCGGACGCCAGCAACGCCCTGAGCACCGACATCACGGTCAGCCAGTACCAGCGGTACTGGTCGCTGCGCAATGTGCGCAGTGTGGTCAAGAACAGCAGCCAGGTGGTCACCAGCTACGTGGCCGATACGGTCAACGACAGCTATCAGTTCCGCTTCAGCAGCACCGAGCGCCAAGCCATGCTCGACAGTGGTGTCTCGGAAGCGAGCATTGCGGCCACCGAAGCGTCCCGCACCCAGGAAGTCAAGTCCCTGCATGCGGTGTTCGGCACCACCCAGTACCAGGAAACGCGCGACAACATCATTGCCGCGGTCAACACCGCCAACACGGCGGCCAACAAACCGCTGATTGGCAATATGTCGACCTGGAGCGATGCCGAGCTCAACAATCCCTTGCCCAAGGCCATCTTCTCCAAGAGCAGCTCGGACACCACGACCCGGATTGAAGAGCCCAATGTGGTGGGCAACCGGGTGGTGCTCAGGCCCGGTGGCAAGATCGGCCGCGACGAAGGCTCGGTGGTCATTCCGCTGCGCCGCGCAGACCGTATCGCTCGCAACATGGAGGGCGACCTGACCGATGACGAGCGCCTGGCCATCATGTCGGCCGAAACCACCGACATGACGCTCAACAAGACCACTTGGACCTTGACGGTGCTCAAAAAAGACACCTTCAACGTGCTGTCCAACCGCTTGAACGTGAGCTCCAACGGCTTTGTGTACCTGGGGGCCGACACCACAGCGGCCTATCCCAACGGTGGCACGGCCAATCTCGAGTCGGTCACAGGCCCTGGGGAAATCCGCATCAAGGTGGCCGATTCGATTTACAGCGCAGCCCCAGCTGGGACCACCGTCATCTCGGGCCAGAAGGCCATCCTGGAAGCGGCCTCCGGCAATATCGGGACCGCGATCAAACCGGTGCAGATATCGCTCACCGGGGGCACCCTGGGGACCCTGACGGCCCGCGCCGCCAGCGATTTGTTCATCCACGAGATTGGCGACATGCGGGTGTCCGACATTTATGCGGGCGCTTCGGTCAACTTGTCGACCACCGGGGCCATCATCGACGCGCGCCCGGTCATCAACATTCCCAACAATGGCGATCGCGCCATCCGCTCCATCCAGGCCGACCAGATCAACCTGGACGCGCGTGGCGGGGCAGTGGGGGCCTCCGACAATCCGATCGTGGTCCGCGTGGGCGACGGCGGCGTGAGCGCTTTTTCGGCCCGCGGCAGCTCGATTTACGTGGCCGGTGGCGAAGGGGGCAGCCTGAGTGTCCGCAACATGATTTCGGGCAAGGATGTGGTGTTGCTGTCCTCCTATGGCGGAATCGCCAACTCTGGGGTGGTCAGCGCCCCAGGGCTCATCATTGCCAATGCCCAAGGCCCCATCAGCGGCATGGCTTACACCGCTGGCGAAAGCATCACCGCCACCGCCGTCGGGAATTTGGAGGGGATTCAGGCCAGCGCTGGCGCGGGCAATCTGACCCTCAGTGCCTCCAGCGGGGGGGCGGTGCGCCTGACCACCGCCTCGAGCAGCCGCTTGGTGTCGATCAATGCGGGCGGTGAGATCAGCCTGACCACCAGCTCGGCAGGCACCGACATGAACCTGAGTTCATTGTCCAATGGCATCCGGGGCGTCAGCCTGACGGCCGGTGAGGACATGACCCTGACGGCCCAAGGCACCGCTGGCGATATCGCCATCACCTCGGTCAATGCACGCCTGGGTGAGCTCAATGTGAGCTCCAGCGGTCATGTGAACCTCACCCTTTCGTCCTCTTACGGGCTCAACAAGATGGTGGCCAGCGGCAACATCGTGCTCTTGAGCACCAGCGCTGGCGCGGCCATGGACTTGCAAGCCGGCGGCAAGGTGGATGCCCTGACCATGACGGCGATGGGACAATTGAAAGCCCGGGCTGGCACGGGCATCAATGCGATGAACATGTCGAGTCAGTCTGCAGACCTCGATCTGGCCACCACCAGCGGTTCTGTGTCCAGCCAAAACGCTGTCGCGGCCACGAACATCCTGATGCGCGCACCCGCCGGCATCTCGGTGAGCAATCTGCGCACATCGTCGGGGGGCATCGATCTGGCCGCTGCAAGCATCAGTGGCAGCTCAGCGCAGGCCCATACCCTCTTGAAGTTCGTGAGCACCGGATCGCTGTCATTTGGACGTGTCTCGTCCAATACCACGGGGGTTCAATTGAGTGCCAGCAGCATGGATGTTGGCGCTGCCAGCGCGATCACCTCGCTGTCCGTGTCCACGACTGGCAACGCAGATTTGGGCGCATTGGGGGTGAATGCGCCAGCGACCATCAGCGCGGGCGGGCAACTGAATTTGCGTTCCCTCAATGCCAACGGTCTGGTGACCATCAGCGCCGTCGGCGATGCCTCGTTGGGGCAAATCAGCACCGTCACCGGTGACATCACGCTCAGCTCCAGCGCGGGCAAGCTGACGGCCAGTTCCTTGTTCGCCCCCGCTGCCATTGGTTTGACCAGCAGTGGGCACATGAGCATTGGAAGCGCCACCACCACCACCGGCGCACTGACCGCCTCCAGCAGCCTTGGCAATGTGTACCTGGGCAACGCCATGACGCCGCTGGCGCTGACGGTGTCGGCGCCCACGGCCAGTGTGACCGTTGACAGCCTGATGGCCAATTCGGCCACCCTCAGCGCGGGGCAAGACGTGAACGTGACCCGCAACGGCATCGTCGCCGGTGTGTTCAGCGTCACCGCTGGGCGCGACACGGGATTGGCGCAGCTGATGAGCTCTGGCGACAAGGTCCAGGTGAGCGCAGGACGGCAGCTGGGTCTGGCCTCGGCCACATCACCCACATTGGTGAGCTTGTCCGCTGGTGCGGGCATGAGCGTCATCAATCTCAACTCTGGCGGCACCGCCAGCTTGAGCAACACGCTGGGCACTTTGTCGCTGGCCAACGCCAACGTCAACTCGTCCCTGACCATGAGCTCCGGTGGCGACCTGTTGGGCAGCAACTGGTTGGTCAACGCGGGCGTCGTGACCGCGTCGGCCGCCACCACGATGAACCTCAAGTCGGTGATCGCCAGTGGGCTGATCACCCTGCAATCGACGGGTGCGGCCACGTTGAGCAATGTGATGAGCGAACGGGGCGCCTTGGTCGTCACGTCGCAAGATCAGCTGACGATCTCTCGCGGTCTGTCCGAACAGGCCATGGATGTGCGCGGGCGACTGGGCGTGACGGCCTCGTCGTTGATTTCCACGCAAAACGAGGTCAAGGTCATCTCTTCTCAAGCTGGGGTGACCCTCAAGTCGGCGTCGGCCAAAACGAATTTTGCTGCCCAATCCGCCGGCAACATGACCATCACATCGTTCAATGTGTCGGACGGGACCGCGCAATTGACGGCAGGGCAGGATCTGACCTTGCGCACGGGTATCGCCAGTGGCAACCTGACCACCAGCAGCACCGGTGTCTCCACCATCAACACCTTGATCTCCAGTGCCGGCAAGGTCATCGCCAGTGCCGGCCAAGCCTTGCGTCTGACCACCGCGGTGGGCAGTGCAGGCGTTGAGTTGAGCGGAACGCAAGGCTTGATTGCCAAGAATCTGATCAGTGAGAGCGGCGCCGTGAGCATGGCGGCCACCGCCGGGGCCATCAGTGTCAGCAACACCATGGCGCGAACTGGGCTCTCGGCCAACACGGCAGACAGTTTGCAGATGACCCGCTACAGCGTCAGCCAAGGTGGCGCCAACCTGGTGGCGGCCAATTCGATGGTGTTCAAGGCGGGCTCGGTTTATGGGAACTTCAGCGCCCAGGCGGGCCAATCCCTCGTGCTGGGGACCTTGATCACCGAGACCGGCAATGTGCTGGCCAAATCCACCGATGCCAACGTCACGTTCTCGAACCTGATTGCCTATGGCGATGTGACGATCGAGGGCGAGAGCGCCAGCAACGAGGGCCCCGCCATTGCGGGCTCCACCTTGATGTCACAAACGGGGGCCGTCAGCCTGACCGCCAGCAAGGGCAGCACATCGCTCAAGAGCTTGGTGGCCAGCGATCCCAGCACCTTTGCCATGCAAGCGGGCAGTCTGCGCATTTCACGGGTCAGTGGCTTGACGCGTGCGGACATGACCATCTCGGTTCAGGGCGGAACGCTGGCCTTGCCCAGAGGCTTCTGAGGCAACCCATGCGGCCAAAGCCGCATGGGGATGTCTGGGCTGTGGGTGCGCAGGCGCGCGTGGTTTAAACCGTGGCCACCGCAATCAGCACATTGCAGGGCGCGTATTCGACCAGGGACTTGGCGGTGGCATCGCTCCACCAGCGACGCAGCAGGCTCTTTTCTTGGACATGCTGCACGATGATCAGGTCGGCTTCAAAGTCGCGCGCATGCTCGGATATCTGCCGCACCGCGTCGCCAACCAGCAGTTGTGCACTGGCCTGATGGCCTGCCGCTTGCAACTGGGCCAGCCCCTGGCCCATGGTGCGTTCAAATTCCTCGCGGACCGCCACCGGCAATTGCGCATCCTGATAACCGTACTCAAGGCTGGTCAGCTCGGTGGCTGAGGGCACGGCGGCGACCAGTCGCAGCTGTGCGTTCTTGAGTGCCGGCAATTCGCGAATCGACAACAGAGATTGCAAACGCTGCGGACTGCCGTCATAAGCCAGCACGATGCGGTGGTACATGGAAACCTCTCCACGCCGTCAACCCTGACGGCCTATGGGCAAGATGGTAACCCTTGGACCCCGTTAGCGGCGCTGGCCGGCATCGGGGCTAACCCTGTGCACGGCTGGCGTGGACAGCGTGGGCCGCACCTGCTCGGCCAGCCACTGGCCCAGCATGGGCCCCTGATCCTCTTGTAAAAAATGACTGGCGCGACGCACCACCAGATGGGGCTGCCCCTTTGCGCCGGGCACTTGCTGCTGAAAGCGCAGATCCAGGCCGCGGGTGATGGGGTCGCGGGTGGAGAAAGTGGTCACCAGGGGCTTGTGCCATTCGCGCAGCACTGCCCAAGCCGCTTCGTTGGCGTGGGCCTCGGCATCGTCGGGTCGGATGGGCACCAGGCTGGGAAAGCAACGAGCGCCCGCGCTGTGCAGTCGACTGGGAAATGGGGCGTCATAGGCGGCCTGTTCGGTCGCAGTCAAGGCCCGGACACAGCCCAGATTCACAATGCGGCCCACCGGGAACCAGGGGCTCCACCGTGAAAAAACTCGCCAGATGCGAAAGGCCATGGGGATGGGGTCGCGCCCAATCGGCAGACCGCCATTGGCCACCACCAAGCGTTCAAATCGATCGGGGTGCGCCGTGGCCATGCGCAAACCGATCAATGAGCCCCAGTCTTGGCCGTACAAGGTGATGCGACGCAGATTGCGTTGCAGCAACCACGCCCGCATCCACAGCACATGGCGCGCAAAGCTGTAGTCGTTTTGTCGCATGGGCTTGTCGGAGCGTCCCATGCCCACCAGATCAGGGACCACCACCCGCAAGCCTCGGGCCAGCAGCGGCGGGATCATGTGTCGGTACAGATAGCCCCATGAAGGCTCGCCATGGATCAGCAAAACAACCGGTGCATCGCGCGGTCCCTCGTCGATACAGGCCACGCGTATGGCCGTCCCGGTGGGGCCGCCCAGGGTCTCGTACTGCGGCGTCCAGGGAAAGTCGGGGAGGGCGGCAAAACGATCCTCGGGGGTGCGCACCACGCCGCTGAGCGTGGGCCATTGCGCCAGCAGTTCGGCCAAGGGGGTCTCAGCCGCGGTCATGGTCTGGCGACTTGACGACCCAACAAGCGTCAAGTGAGTGGTGTGGCAAGGAAAAGTCCTTCATCAATACATCATTGTATGGTATCGGCGAAGGATTGTATGCACCTCTGTCACATAGGTGTCCGCAGTCGGCGGCCTTGTCGCCAGCGCCACAAGCCCCAAACCAGCAGCAGGCCCAGTCCGATCAGCACCGGCACCCGAAAGCGCGGCACGTAGACGTTGATGAAGGCGTTGATTTGCACTTGCCGGATCGGGTTGTAATCGTCCGGGATGGGCAGCACGCCGTGGCTGCGTTGGTAGTTGGCAAAGTCCTCGGCCATTTGGCGTGCGCGCTCGGGCTCGGCGGCGCTCAGGTCCTGGGTCTCGCCTGGGTCGTTCATGAGGTGGTACAGCCGCCAGCGGCCATCGCCCACGGGGGGCAGGTTGCGCACGAGTTTGTGCTCGCCTCGGTACAAGGCCTGGTTGCCCGAGAGTTCTTGCCCGACGGGTTCATCGGGCCCGTATGCGCGCGGCGTTTCCCCGCGAATCACGGGCAGCAGGTTGCGCCCGCGCAAGGCTTGCTGGGGTGCGCTTTCCTGGGGGATGGGCAAACCCGCCAAGGCCAACACGGTCGGGACCAGATCGGTCACTTGCGCAAAGTGCGGCTGAATCGAACCGGCCTGCACACCTGGCACCCCGGCCATCAGCATGGGCACCCGAACCCCGCCTTCAGAGACGTAAAACTTGTGGCCCGACAGCGGGGCGTTGGCGGCGCTGGCCCAGCCAGGTCCCAGCACCCCGTACTGACCCGGCCCACCCAGGGCCTCGGTGTCGCGCCGGTACTGCCATCCCAGCCACAGACGACCGGCCAAGGTGGCGTAGGGGTCCGATGCTTCGGCGCCGTTGTCCGACAGAAAGATCACCACGGTGTTGGACAGATCGCCCAATTCGCGCAGGCCTTGCAGCATGCGGCCAACTTCGTGATCAAGGGCCTCGATCATGCCGGCATAGACCTCCATATTGCGCTCGGCATGGCGGCGTTCGGAGGCCGACAGGCGCGACCAGTCGGGCGTGTAGGGCTGGCGTTGCAAGGGCGCCTGGCGGGCGATCACGCCTTGCTCGCGGGCACGCTCAAAGCGTTGCTGGCGCAAGACATCCCAGCCCTGGGCATAGCGGCCGCTGTAGCGATCGACAAAGGCTTTGGGCGCTTGCAGCGGCATGTGGGGGGCCTGGAAGGCCAGGTAGGCAAAAAATGGCGGGCGTTCGGGTTTGCCCGCCCGGTCCGCCCGCAGGTCGGCCAGCAAACGATCGACAAAGAAGGTGGACGAGTAGTACTGGCGCGGCATCTGGACCCGCTGACCATCCTCGAACCAGTCGATGGTGTCGCTCAGGTCCAGGTAACGCTGCATCGGATCCCAGTGGTCCGAACCGCTGCCGCCTTGTACCAGCGAGCGGTCAAAGCCGCGCTGGGGCGGCAGGTTGTGCGGCTCGGTGCCCACATGCCATTTGCCGCTGACATAGGTGCGGTAGCCAGCGGCCTTGAGGCGGCTGGCCACCGTGGTGGTGCGAGGGTCCAGCACAGTCAGATAGCCCGGCTTGCCCACATGGCGTTGCGGAATGCTCTCGCGCATATTGCCCACCCCATTGAGGTGGTTGTCGACCCCCGTCAGCAGCATGGCCCGGGTGGGCGAGCACGAGGCCGAGACATGGAAGTTGCCAAAACGAACCCCCTGGCGTGCCAAGGCATCGAGATGCGGCGTCGCGATTTCGCTGCCATACGAGCCCAGGTCGGAAAAACCCAGATCATCGGCCAAGATGAGCAGCACATTGGGGCGCTTGGCCGGATGGGCCAAGACCGTGGTCGACGCCAGCAGCACCAGCGCCGCCAGCATGCGGGAGCACAGCAAGACGGCGCTGTGCTGGCGCGGCACGGGGTGCTGCATCTGGATCAATGGGTTCATGTTGGCTTGCACTCCTGCCACAAGGCCTGGCGCACCTGGGTCAGTCGGTCCTGACCCCAGACCGCGCAGGTTTGGGTGCGAAAAGACGGCACGCCCCACAGCCCCAGCGCCTGAAGGTCCTGCCGGTTTTGTTCGGCCTGCGCACGCCACGACGGATCGTCAAGGGCCTGCCGTGCGTCGGCCCAAGGCAGGCCCGCGGATTCGGTGATGCGCTGCAGCGGCGCGTCGCGACCGATGTCCTGACCCTGGGCCCAGATGCCGTGCATCAGGCCTTGCAGCATGGCCTCGCCACGGCCTTGACCGATGGCCCAGGCCAGCACCGCCAGGCCACGCTCGGTGGGGCGACCCAGGGGGTCTTGCAAGCAGCCAAAGGGCACGCCGTGCCAGCGTGCCTCGCGCGCTGCGTCGAGCGCGATGTAGCGGCGCTTGGCGGCCGGCACCGGCAGCCCCCGCATGACCATGGGCAGCACAAATCGCAGCCGAAGTTGTGCGCCGCTCTCGCGCGCCAGGGCCAGCACCCGTGGGGTGGCCAGGGCCGAGTAGGGACTGCGCAAGGAGAAGAAAAAGTCCAGCACGGGCCCTTCAGACGCCGGGTCCGAGGGGGGCCTGAAGATCGGGTTGGAATCAGCCGGCCCCAGCAGCGTGCGCTGGCCATCGCGTTGCAAGCCCAGTGCTTGCAGACGCGTCTGCAAATGGTGCAGGCGGTCGAGTCCCCAATACCATTCGCCCCCATACCAGAGCATCGCGCCCAGGTAGTGGCCCAGGCGCTGGCGCAAGCGGTCGCCGCTGGCGCAGGCCGCCTGCCATGCCGGCGCATGCACCGGCTCGGTCATGGCCTGCTGACCCTGCCAGAGGGGGGCCAGGCCCGCTTGTGCCGCGGCCAGCCATGCAGGGCCATCCAGCGATGTGGCCAGCCGGGCCAGGCGAATGCCCTCGGCCTGGCAGGCCTGGGCGGACGGCGCATGCGGGCCCGGGTCCCACCAGCAGCCCCAGGCCTGGGCCAGAAAATGGGCATCGCGCCGGCTCCAGGCGATCAGCGCGTCGCGCTCGGGCGCGGCGGCGTCGTCCGGGGGAGAGACCACATGCGGGACGAAAAGAATGTCATATCGTGCACAGATTTGAGGCAAAATCTGAATAAGAAGCGCAGCATAGGGATCGTCGACCTGATGGAAGTAATGCAGGGCGTGTGGTCGGCCCGATCGCAAGCGGGCTTTTTCTGTCGCTTGGCGCTGCGTCCGCAGGCGTGATTCAGAGAGCCACCAACGAGAAACCAACGGAGTGAGCCAAGACTTGAGCATCGCCAGCAAAAAAGATCGTATCGCCCAACCATACAGCAACGTATGGTTTGCCGCAAGACGCCTTTTTTGCCCAATGGTCAAGGGCATCGACGCATGAAGAATACCCCAAGCAAGACCAGTGTCCGTCGCAAGTCGTCTGAGGACAGTGGGTCGACACGGCTGACGCGTGACGATTGGCTCGACGCGGCTTTTGCGGCCGTGGTGGAGGGCGGTTTTGACGCGGTTCGTGTGCTGAGTCTGGCCGAGCAACTGAAGGTGACGCGGGGCAGTTTCTATTGGCACTTCGAGGACCATGCGCAATTGATTGATGCCCTGGTCTCGCGCTGGTGCGAGGCCGAACGGGTCGAGCACAAACGCTTGATGGCCATCGAGACCGATGATCCGCGTGCGGATCTGGCGCAGATCCTGCGTGAGGCGCTGGATTACGCGGGCGCCAAACTGGAAAACGTGCGCTTTGAACTGGCCTTGCGTGGCCTTGGTCGGCGCAGCACCAGCGTTGCCGATCAGTTGGCCGCCATCGACCAGGACCGCATGAAGTTGTTCGTTGAAAAGTTCATGCGCATCACCCAGGACATCATGCGGGCCACCGACCTGGCGGCCCTGTTTTACCTGGCCGTGGTGGGCAGCTACCAGGCGCTGGCGCGCCCGCACAGCCCGGCCGTCATCAAGGACTTTCTGCAAGACTTGATCCGGCGCTACGTGATCGAACACCCCAAGGCGGCGCCCCGTCCTTGACGGGTAGGCTCAGGCGGGCGGTTGATGCGGGCCGCGTCCGAGCACGGTCTCGGCACGGTCTGAGCGGCGCAGCGGGAACGACAACTGCGTCAGCCACGCCTCCGGCCCATGCGTCCGGTCGTCCATCAGCCCATAGGCGGGCGGATAGCGCCGGGTGATGCGCGCCGTGCCCAGCAGCATGTCCCACACAAAGAGCAGGTTGCCGTAGTTGCCGCTGTAATGCCCCACGCCGTCGTCTTGCACCAGGGCGTGGTGCGCAAAATGGGTGGCCGGGGTGGAGATGGTTCGCTCGAGCACCCAAGCCAGGGGATGCAGCCAACGGTGGCGATAGAGGGCCTGGTCCCAGCGGATCGCCGAATGCGCGCCCATGATCACCGCCATTTTGACCACCGTGTAGCCCACATACCACCAGCCAAAGCCCAGATACACCAGCACACCCGCCAGCCACAAGCCCGGCATCAGCAGGTAGTACAGCAGGTTGTTGCGGTAGACAATGCGCACGCTCATGTAGGCGGCCGAATGGTGCGCACGGTGCAAGGGCCACAAGTACGAGCTGTGGCTGAGCCGATGCCACAGGTACTGCGTCAGGTCGTCGGCCAGCAGCAGCACGGCCAGCAACTGCCACCAGGACCAATGGGCCCAGGCATTGCGGGCCTGGGGCGCCCAGTGCGCGCACAGCGCCAACACGGTCTGCATGATCAGCGCCGAGATGGCGGGCATGGCCAGCATGATGGCCAGATCGAGCCGGTCGTCCTCACGCGTGGCCTCGGACGGAAAGAGCCGGCCCTGGCGCCATTCCGCCAAGGCCAGGGCGGCCATGATCAGGCTGATCAGGCCGAGCTGGACCGCTTGCATCTGGGGACTCATGAGGGGCTCCTGTCAGGGGGTGGTGGACCATGCCAGACGGTGCGAAAGCCCACATGGCTGCTGCCCAGGTCCACGTCTTGCGGCTGGCGTGCCCCGGCGCGGTAGCGCATGCAGTAGTCCGACGAGCACAGGTAGGAGCCCCCTTTGATCACCACTTGTGCCGGACCTGCGCCACGGCGCGGCGAGCCCGCGGGGGACTGGGCGCCATGCGGCCCGAAGGGGCTGCGGGTGAGCTCCCAGACATTGCCGATCATGTCGCGCAAACCCAGAGCATTGGGCGCATAGCAGCCCACCGGCGCCAGCCCCGCATAGCCGTCCACGGCAGCGTCCTTGACCGGGAAGGGGCCATGCCAGGTGTTGGCCGCCAGCGGCTGTTCGTGCGCGGGCATGGGCTCGTCGCGCGCCTGTCGCGCAGCCCACTCCCACTCGGTCTCGGTGGGCAGTTCACGGCCCGCCCAACGCGCATAGGCCTGGGCATCTTCCAGGGTGACGGTCACCACCGGATAGGCCTCGCGCCCCCGGATATGCGTGCCGGGTCCCCCAGGGGCCTGCCACCAGGCGCCGGGCACATAGTGCCACCACTGGTTGGGGTCGTCTTGCTGGCGAACCTGTGTGGGCGGTTTGAAGACCAGGGCGCCCGGGGCCATCAAGGCCGGCGGCAGGCCGGGGTGCTGGCGCGGGTCGAGCATGCGCTCGGCACTGGTTTTGTAGCCGGTGGCCAACACAAAGGCCGCGAACTGTGCATTGCTCACCTCGGTGCGGTCCATCCAGAAACCGTCGACCTGCATCGGCTGCTGGTTGCGCTCCTCGGCATAGACCGTGTCGCCTGGGGTGTAGCGCCCACCGGGGACCCACACCATGCCGTCCGGCGCTGCTGAGGTGGTCCCCGGGGCCAGACACTGGTTGGGCGCCTGCTGGGCCAGAACGCGCGGGGGGGGCCACCCTTGCCAAGCAAGGCCGGCAGCCACGGCAGCGAGCAGCAGCAGGGCCAGCGGCCACCAGCGTCGCACTGGGCGGAATGGGGCAGGGGACATGGCTCAGTTGTACCAGTAGGTGTGCGCGTCTTGTGCGCTGCTGGGTTGATCGAGCGTCTTGTCGATCGTGATGGGCACCTGAATGAAGGACGGCCACAACGGTACCGGCATGCCCTGGTGGTGGGCGGCCATGCGGGCCTTCATGGCCGCTACCCTGGCCGGTTCGCGTGCGGACAGATCGTGCTGCTCGGTCGGGTCTTGTGCCAAGTTGAACAACCAGTCGCGCTGGGGTTGTGCCGACACGATCAGCTTCCAGTCTTGCTCTCGCAGGGCGCGGTAGGGGCCGTCGCGCCAGTGCAGCGCTCGCTCGGGCGCACGGGTGCCGGTCTGCAGCCAGGGCAGCCAGTCCTGAGCATCGATGGGGCGGTCTTTGGGCAGGGGGGCGGCCGCGGCCGCAGCCGCCGTGGCAAACACGTCCATGCCGCTGACCGGGGCTTGCAGCACCTGTCCGGGGCGGATGCGCGCCGGCCATTGCGCCAGGTAGGGCACACGGATGCCGCCCTCGAAAAAGCTCAGCTTCCAGCCGCGAAAGGGCCGGTTCAAGGACGGGATGCCCAGCGAGTGCGGCCCACCGTTGTCGCTGGTGAAGATGACCAGGGTGTTGTCCAGCAGGCCCTGCTGGCTCAGGCTGTCAAGCACGCGCCCCACGCTGCGGTCGAGCGAGCGGATCATGGCGCCATACACCCGCTCGCGATGCCCCAGGTGCTTGGGCAGGGCCTCGTAGTCGTCGCGGCTGGCCTGCAGAGGGGTGTGCACCGCCCAGTGCGCCAGGTACAGAAAAAAGGGCCGGTGTCGGTTGCGCTCGATCACCTGGACGGCCTGGTCGGTGAAGTAGTCGGTCAGGTAGGTCTTGGGCTCGAACCAGGCCCCAGCGTTGTAACTCACACCCAAGCGCATATTGGGCCACATGAAGCGGTCCATGGGGTCAAACTCTTGCACCGATTCCACCGCGCGCGGGTCGTCGCGCCGCAGGTACAAGCCGCTTTCCAGGAACAGGCTCTCGTCAAACCCCTGCGCGTTGGGCCGCATCACGGGCGTGCTGCCCAAATGCCATTTGCCGATGTGCACCGTGTGGTAGCCGCGCTGGCGCAGCACCTCGGCCAGGGTGATCTCCTCGCTGGGCATGCCCAGGTCGTTGAAGCGAGGCGTTTTTTTGGCGGTATCGATGTCGATGAGTACCGGCGGTTCACCGGTGAACAACTGGCCGGCCACACGCGCCAGCGGGCCAGGGGTGGGCGTGAACTCCAGGCCAAATCGCCAGGGGTATCGCCCGGTCATCAAGGCAGCGCGTGAGACGGTGCAAACGGCGCTGGCGGCGTAGCCGGTATCAAAGCGAACCCCGTGGCGGGCGATGCTGTCGATGTGGGGCGTGGGCACGCCCCAATCGGCACGACCCCCACCGTAGGCGGTGATGTCGTTAAAGCCAAGATCGTCGGCCAGGATGACGATGATGTTGGGCGGGCGCTGTGCCGCGGGCGAGGGGGGCTGCGCCGGGCCGGCTTGCCATTCGATGGTTGGCTCGGGCCCGCGCGGAAATTTCCAGTCGGTGTACCAGCCCAGCGAGTGCTGCAGAAGCAGCAGGCGCTGGGAGTAGGCCAGCGCGCCCAGCGCCGCCAGCACCAGCAAACCCCACAACAGCTTTTTGCGCCACGCCATCCTGTTCCCCATCTTGGATAGCGCCAAGCATAGCGGCACGCGGCGAATCTGTCAGTCGATGGGGTGTGCCTTGCGAGACCCGGTTTACAGGCCCGCAGCGGCGCGCAGGGCCGCTGCCTTGTCCACCCGCTCCCACGTGAAGTTGGGTTCTTCACGGCCAAAGTGGCCATAGGCCGCGGTCTGGCTGTAGATGGGGCGCAGCAAATCCAGCATCTGGATGATGCCCTTGGGCCGCAGGTCAAAGTGCTCGGCCACCAGGGCGGCGATGCGGTCGTCATCGATCACACCAGTGCCCAGGGTGTTGACGGTGATGTTCATCGGCCGGGCCACACCAATCGCATACGCCACCTGCACCTGGCACTGGCGCGCCAGACCAGCGGCCACCACGTTCTTGGCCACATAGCGCGCGGCATAGGCCGCCGAGCGGTCGACCTTGGACGGGTCCTTGCCGCTGAAGGCACCGCCGCCGTGCGGGCAGGCGCCGCCGTAGGTGTCGACAATGATTTTGCGCCCGGTCAGGCCGCAGTCTCCCTGCGGGCCGCCCACCACAAAGCGGCCGGTGGGGTTGATCAGGTAGCGCGTGTTTTGCAGCCACTCCTTGGGCAGCACCGGCTTGATGATCTCTTCGATCACCGCCTCGACAAAGCTGTCCTTCATCTTGGTGGGCGTTTCGCTCTGGTCGGGGCTGTGCTGGGTCGAGAGCACCACGGTGTCGATGCTGTGCGGCTTGCCGTCCACATAGCGCATCGTCACCTGGCTCTTGGCGTCGGGCCGCAAGAAGGGCAGGCGGCCGTCCTTGCGCAATTGCGCCTGGCGCTCGACCAAGCGGTGTGCGTAGTGGATCGGGGCGGGCATCAGCGCCGGGGTTTCGTCGCAGGCGTAGCCAAACATCAGGCCCTGGTCACCCGCGCCGGTGTTGAGGTGATCGTCACTGGCATGGTCCACGCCCTGGGCGATGTCGTTGGACTGCTTGTCGTAGCAGACCATGACGGCGCAACCTTTGTAATCGATGCCGTACTCGGTGTTGTCGTAGCCGATGCGCTGGATGGTGTCACGCGCGACCTGGATGTAGTCGACGTGGGCATTGGTGGTGATCTCACCGGCCAGCACCACCAGACCGGTGTTGGTCAGGGTCTCGGCGGCCACGCGCGAGCGCGGATCCTGGGCAAAGATGGCGTCGAGGATGGCGTCCGAGATCTGGTCGGCCACCTTGTCGGGGTGGCCCTCCGAGACCGATTCGGAAGTGAAGAGGTAGTCGCGTGCAGACATGAAAAAAGCTCCTTGAAGTGGGTTGGCGTTGCCCACCCCTTGCCGGAGCCTGGCGAACGCTTTAGCAGTTTTTTTTGAATCGCCCTGCAAGTTGTTCAGTAACTCGGCGATGGAACCATTATAGGCCTTTGAACCGGGAGCGCCAGCCCCCCGGCGCGATGGCCCCCAAGCCGATCAGGCCAGCGCCTTGAGCAAGCCTTGCAGGCGTTCGCGCGTGAGTCGGCAACCATGCTGGGCCACCACCGCCGCCGCCGCACGGTTGGCCAAGGTGGCCGCTTGCGCGGCGGGCATGCCATGGGTGACCCCATACAGAAAGGCGCCCGCGAACATGTCGCCAGCGCCATTGGTGTCGATGGCCTTGGCCGGGACACCGGCCACCTCGGTCAGGCGCTCGCCCTCGATCAGCAGCGCACCCTTGGGTCCGCGGGTCAGGCAAATGGTGCGGGCCAGCGGCGCCAGGCCGCGCAGCACGGTGGGCAGGTCCTGGCTCCCGCACCAGGTCTGGGCCTCTTCCTCGTTGGCAAACAGCAGGTCCAACCCGTCGCCCAGCATGGCCTGCAAGCCCTCGCGGCAGAATCGGATCATGCTGACATCGCTGAGCGTGAGGGCAGTTCGCACGCCGTTTTGACGCGCCACATCCAGGCCTTGCAGCGCGGCCTGCAGCCCGCTGGGGCTGGAGGCCAGATAGCCCTCCATGTAGTAGATCTGCGACCTGGCAATGTCCTGCGGGTGCAGCGCGCTGGGATCGAGCGCCGCGGTGGCCCCAAGGTAGGTGCACATGGTGCGCTCGGCGTCTGGGGTGACCAGCACCAGGCAGGTGCCGGTTTGCCCCGGGCGCAACTGGGCATGTTGCAAGTTGCTCGCCACGCCCTGGGCTTGCAGATCGTCGCGGTAGAAGGCCCCCAACTCGTCGTCGGCCACCCGGCAGGAGTAAAAGCTGCGTCCACCCAGTTGCGACAAGGCCACCACGGTGTTGCCCGCCGAGCCGCCGCCCGTGCGACGCGGTTTCAGATCATGCACTTGCGCCAGCAAGGCGCTGCGCTGGGTCTCGTCAATCAGGGTCATGTGACGCTTGCTCACGCCCATTTGGGCCAGGCGGTCGTCGCTCACATCGTATTCGGAGTCGACCAGCGCATTGCCGATCGCGTACAGGTGGTAATGGGTCATGTTCAGGCCACAAAAAACAGCGGTCCAGTGTAGCGCGTTGCATGCTTGTGCCGGCAACACGCCGGCGTGCTTGCGGCTACAATGGAATTGGAAATTTTTAATGCTTTTAAATTCCATCACTGAACAAGCAGTGATTTATTTTTACGGAAATGCTTATGAAACGAGAACTTGGTCCCATGTCGAATCGCCCTGCCCGTCGTTTTGGCGAGGGTCACACGCGCCGTGGTGCCTGCATGGCGCTGGTGGACGCGCGCTTTTTGATGTGGCTGGCGCAGCAAGGTCAGTCGGGCAGCGGCGAGACCTTGCAACGACAAGGCATGGCGGGCCTGCTCGGGCAGGCGCTCGAGCAGTCGGGCCTGGAGCTCGATGTGCGCCGCATTTACTGGTACACCGACCGCGCCGATGGCCAGGTGGTGGACGAGCAGGTCATGCGCCTGGTGGCCTCGCACGATCAGGACGGCGGTGCCAGCCTGGTGCGCGCCATCACCCAGGACCTGCTGCGCCTGGCTCAGCACCGTGCCTGCGACCATGTGCTGCTGGCGACCGACGACGAGCGCCTGCTGGGCGTGATCGACGAGGCGCAGCTGCACGGCCTGTCGGTGCACCTGCTGGCCGACGAGCTGGCGCGCAACATGCCGCAGATGCTGCGCAGCGATCCGGGTTGGGCGCGTTTGCTGTCGCAGGCCGACCGCCGCGTGATCGTGTCCTCGCAATCGCTGGGCGACGCCTTGCAGGGCCGTGGCGCCAGCGCCATCAGCCTGACACCCGAAGAGCAACAGGCGCTGCGCGCGGCCATGAACGAGGTGGTCACCGCCTGGTGGGAGGACGAGCCCGAAGACCTGCGCGAGGATCTGCGCGAGGCGCTGCAGGTCAGCCGCGGCGTGCCGCAGGAAGTGGACCGCCAACTGCTGCACCGCATGCGCCAGCACCTCAACCGCACCCTGAGCCTGCCCGAGAAAAAAATGCTGCGCGAGACCTTGCGCGCCACGGTGCTGGGTCAGTCCCAGGATGAGGACGCGCAACCGGCGCCTGCGCTCGACTGATCGGTTTGCCCACCCGGGCCTGCGGCGCGGGCCCGGTCGTTCAGATGTTGGGCCTGAGCCCTGTTCGCACGGGGCCAGGCCAAAAAAATGGCCTGCTTGCGCAGGCCATGGAATGTGGTGCCGGAGACATGAATCGAACACGCGACCTTCTCATTACGAATGAGCTGCTCTACCGACTGAGCTACACCGGCGTTGTGGTTCACCACAGCCGATGATTATATGAGAAAAAGGGTCCTCACTGCGCCTGGTGGTAGGCGGTGACGCGCTCGACCTCGTGGCGCGAACCCAGGATCACGCTCACCCGCTCGTGCAGCTGGCTCGGCTGCAAATCCAGGATGCGCTGATGGCCATTCGTGGCCGCGCCGCCGGCTTGCTCGATGAGCCAGCCCATGGGGTTGGCCTCGTACATCAGGCGCAGCTTGCCGGGCTTGTTCGGCTCGCGCTGGTCCCAGGGGTACATGAACACGCCCCCACGCGTGAGGATGCGATGCACATCGGCCACCATCGAGGCGATCCAGCGCATGTTGAAGTCCTTGCCGCGCGGCCCGTCCTTGCCCTGCAGGCACTCGTCGATGTAGCGGCGCACCGGCGGGGCCCAATGCCGCATATTGCTCATGTTGATGGCAAATTCTTGGGTATCCGGCGGGATGCGCACGTTCTCCTGGGTGAGCACAAAAGAGCCCTGCTCGCGGTCCAGGGTGAACATGGCCACGCCGTCGCCCACCGTCAGCACCAGGGTGGTCTGCGGCCCATAAATGCAGTAGCCCGCCGCCACCTGTTGGCGTCCGGCTTGCAGAAAGTCCTGCACGTTCACGGTCTGCGGGCCTTCGGGCTTGCGCAGCACGCTGAAGATGGTGCCGATGCTCACGTTGACGTCGATGTTGGACGAGCCATCCAGCGGATCGAACAGGAGCAGGTATTCGCCCTGCGGATAGCGGTTGGGCACCGGGTAGATGTCGTCCATTTCCTCGGAGGCCATGGCCGCCAGATGGCCGCCCCATTCGTTGGCCTCGATCAGCACCTCGTTGGCGATGATGTCGAGCTTTTTCTGGACCTCGCCCTGCACGTTCTCGGTCTCGGCGCTGCCCAGCACCCCACCCAAGGCGCCTTTGTTCACGGCATGGCTGATGCTTTTGCAGGCGCGGGCCACCACCTCCAGCAAGAGGCGCAGCTCGGCCGGGATGTGGCCCTTGCTGCGCTGCTGCTCGACCAGGTAGCGCGAGAGGGAAATGCGCGATGCCATGGAAACTCTCCTTGTCTTATTCGGGGGCAACCAGGGCGCGGGTCAGCACCTCGCGCACATCGTTGCTCAGATCGGTGCGCGCGGCCACGCGCTCCAGGGCCTCGCGCGCGGCGCTGCGGTAGGGCTCGCTCAGCCGGCTCCAGCGGTCCATGGCGCGCGCCAGTCGGGCCGCCACCTGCGGGTTGATCGCATCCAGCGCCAGCAACTGCTCGCTCCAGAACACATAACCGGCCGCGTCCTGGCGGTGAAAGCCGCCCGGGTTCTGGTTGCACAGGCTGAAGATCAGGCTGCGCGCGCGGTTGGGGTTGCGCAGGCTGAACTGTGGGTGCTGCATCAGCTGGCGCACGCGCGGCAGCACGTCGCCATCCTCGTCGGGGGCGCTCGCCTGCAGGGCAAACCACTTGTCCATCACCAGCGCCTCGTCGCGGAACTGCTGCGCAAAATGCGCCAGCGCCGGCGCGGCCAGGCGGTGGCGGGCATGCACCAGGGCCTGCAGCGCGGCAAAGCGCTCGGTCATGTGCGGGGCGTCCTTGAACTGCTGGTAGATGCGGCCAGCGCTCACCTCGTCGCCTTGCAGGCGCGCGGCCAGGGCGCACATGCTGGTGGCCAGGCCCGAGAGGGCGCGCTGACCCATCGAGGCGGCATCGGGCGAGTACGCGCCGCTGGCGCGGTGTTGCTGAATCTGCTGCCACTGCGGCAGCAGGCCCAGCGCCAGCTGGCGGCGCATGCCCTCGCGCAGGCGGTGCACCTGCTGCGGGTCCACCTGCGTGAGCTGGTCGGCGATGTAGCTCTCGGCCGGCAGGCTCAGGGCCAGCTCTTTGAAGGCCGGGTCCAGCTTGGGGTCGGCCAGCACCGCGCCCAGCGCTTGCAGCAAGGCCGGGGGCAGGGCCGCGTCCACATCGGTGCCCTCGCGCAGCGCGCGCAGGCTCGCTTGCAGCATCAGGCGCTGCGAGGCCTCCCAGCGGTTGAAGGCATCGCGGTCGTGGGCCAGGAGCACCAGCAGCGCGGCCTCGTCCTGCGTGTCCACCAGGTTCACCGGCGCGCTGAAGCCGCGCAGCAGCGACAGCACCGGCGCTTCGCTCAGGCCCTCAAAGCGGACCTCGGTCTGCGCCTCGGTCAGCACCAGCGTGGTCTGTTCGCCCAGCGACTGACCGTTGATGACCAGGGGGCAGGGCTGGCCTTGCGGCGTCAGCAGGCCCAGCGTGACCGGGATCACAAAGGGCAGCTTGCCCGTCTGGCCCGGGGTGTCGGGGCAGTGCTGGCGCAGTTGCAGCGTGTAGCTTTGGCTGGCCGCGTCGTAGGCGCCTTGCGCCTGCAGCACCGGTGTGCCCGCTTGCGCGTACCAGCGCTTGAAGGCCGCCAGGTGCGTGTTCAGCGGCGAGCTGGGGTTGGCATCGGCAATGGCCTGCGCAAAATCGTCGCAGGTCACGGCCTGGCCGTCGTGGCGCTCGAAGTACAGCGCCATGCCGCGCGCAAAGCCCTCGCGCCCGACCAGGGTCTGCATCATGCGCACCACCTCGGCACCTTTTTCGTAGATGGTGACGGTGTAGAAGTTGTTGATCTCGACGTAGCTGTCGGGTCGCACGGGATGCGCCATCGGACCGGCGTCTTCGGCAAACTGCATCGAGCGCAGCACGCGCACGTCCTCGATGCGCTTGACCGCGCGGGCGCTGTCGCTGCCGGCCATGTCCTGGCTGAACTCCTGGTCGCGGAACACCGTGAGGCCTTCCTTGAGCGAGAGCTGGAACCAGTCGCGGCAGGTGACACGGTTGCCCGTCCAGTTGTGGAAGTACTCGTGCGCGACCACGCTCTCGACATTGGCAAAGTCGACGTCGGTGGCGGTGGCGGGGTTGGCCAGCACAAACTTCGTGTTGAAGATGTTCAGGCCCTTGTTCTCCATGGCGCCCATGTTGAAGTCGCTGGTCGCGACGATCATGAAGCGCTCCAGATCAAGGCTCAGGCCAAAGCGGGCCTCGTCCCAGGCGATGCTGGCCATCAGCGAGTTCATCGCATGCTCGGTCTTGTCCAGGTCGCCCGGCCGCACATACACCTGCAGCAGGTGCTCGTGGCCCTTGCGCGAGCGGATGCGCTGCTCGCGTGCCACCAGCTTGCCGGCCACCAGCGCAAACAGGTAGCAGGGCTTGCGGTGCGGGTCTTCCCAGCGCGCCCAATGGCGGCCGTCGTCCAGGGTGCCTTGCGCCACCAGGTTGCCATTCGAGAGCAGCACCGGGTAGCGCCGCGCGTCGGCGCGCAAGGTCACGACAAAGCGTGCCATCACGTCGGGGCGGTCCAGGAAATAGGTGATGCGGCGAAAGCCCTCGGCCTCGCACTGCGTGAAAAACGTGTCCTGGCTGACGTACAGGCCCATCAGCTGGGTGTTCTTCTCGGGGGCGCAGGTGGTGAAGATCTCGAGGTCAAATGCCTCGTGGCCCTCGGGCAGGTTCTCCAGCACCAGCTGGCCGTCCTGCTGCTTGAACGAGGTGCCCTGGCCATTGACCAGCACGCGGGCGAGCTGCAGGTCCTCGCCATCGAGGCGCAGCGGCTGCGCCGCCACCTCGGGGTTGCGGCGCACGCGCATGCGGTTGAGCACGCGCGTCTTGGCCGGGTCCAGGTCAAAGCTCAGGTCGACGCTGTCGATCCAATAGGCCGGTGGCGCATAGTCCTGTCGATGCACCGCCTGGGCAAGTCCTTCACGCATGGGGGTCTCCGGTGGGGGATGCAGGGCTTAAACGCCCTGCTTGAGCGAGGCTTCGATAAAGGTGTCGAGATCGCCGTCCAGCACCTTCTGGGTGTTGGAGATCTCGACGTTGGTGCGCAGGTCCTTGATGCGGGACTGGTCCAGCACATAGCTGCGGATCTGGTGGCCCCAGCCCACATCGGTCTTGGTGTCCTCGAGCTTTTGCTGCGCTTCCATGCGCTTGCGCATCTCGAAGTCGTACAGGCGCGAGCGCAGTCGGCGCCAGGCCACATCGCGGTTGCTGTGCTGGCTGCGGCTGTCCTGGCACTGCACCACGATGCCGGTGGGCACGTGGGTCAGGCGCACGGCCGAGTCGGTCTTGTTGATGTGCTGGCCGCCCGCGCCGCTGGCGCGGTAGGTGTCGACCCGCACATCGGCCGGGTTGATGTCGATCTCGATGGAGTCGTCGATTTCCGGGTAGACAAACACCGAGGCAAACGAGGTGTGGCGGCCGCCCGAAGAGTCAAAGGGCGACTTGCGCACCAGGCGGTGCACGCCGGTCTCGGTGCGCAGCAGGCCATAGGCGTACTCGCCCTCGATCTTGATGGTCGCGCTCTTGATGCCGGCCACGTCGCCCGGGGTTTCGTCTTCGACCGTGGCCTTGAAGCCGCGGCGCTCGGCGTACTTGAGGTACTGGCGCAGCAGCATGCTGGCCCAGTCGCAGGCCTCGGTGCCACCGGCGCCTGCCTGCAGGTCCAGAAAGCAGTTGCTCGGGTCGGCCGGCTGGTTGAACATGCGGCGAAACTCGAGCGCCTCCACCAGGCGCGCCAGGCGCTGGTTGTCGGCTTCGAGCGTCAACAGCCCGGCCTCGTCGGCCTCGTCACGGCTCATCTCGTAGAGCTCGCTGTTGTCGGAGAGTTCGCGCGTCAGGTCATTGAGCGTGAGCACCACGCTGTTGAGCTGCTTTTGTTCCTTGCCCAGTTCCTGGGCGCGCTTGGGGTCGTTCCAGACGGTGGGGTCTTCGAGCGATGCGTTGACGGTCCTCAGGCGATCGGCTTTGGCATCGTAGTCAAAGATACCTCCGTAAGTCCTGGGTCCGGGCCGACAGGTCGGCCAGTTGAGCACCGATCTGGTTGATGTGTTCTGCGTCCATGGGGAAATGCCTTGTGTGTGGGTGGGGCAGGGGACGCGCAGCGCCCGCATGCCAAACCGCTGATTTTACCCGCCGCACCCCCGAGGCGGCGCCCCGGCAGGGCTTCAGGCCACAAAGCGCTCGATCAGGGCCGCCAGGGCCTGCGGCTGGTCGTGGTGCAGCATGTGGCCGCAGTCGTCCAGTTGCACCTGCTCGCACTGGCGCACATGGCGCAGGCGCTCGAGGTACATCTCGAGCGTGTAGCGACCTTTCCACCACTGGCCCAGCGAGTCATCGCTGCCTTGCACCGCCAGCACCGGGGCCTCGATGGCGGCGTAAATGGCCAGGGTCTCGTCCTCGCGGCTCAGGTAGGGGTTGATCACCTTGTGCGCTGCGTCGCCCAGGATGCGCCAGCGCCCCTGCGCATCGGGCTTGGCCCAGTGCAGGGCCAGCCAGGCGGCGCGGTCCTCGGTCAGGCGCCGGTTGTTCTTCATCAGGCGCTGCACCACGCCGGCCTGGTCGGGGTAGTCGCGCAGGTCCTGCTCGCCGCGCTGCAGCGACTGCAGCTCGTCAAGCCACTGCGTCAGGCGCCTTGGGGCCTGGGCCGGGCGCGTCGGGCCCAGGCCAAAGCCTTCCAGATTGATCAGGCGTCGGATGCGCTGGGGCCGCGCCGCAGCGTAGAGCATCACCACATTGCCGCCCATGCTGTGGCCCACCAGGTCGATGGGCTGGGTGATCTGCAAGGCGTCCAGCAAGGCATCGAGATCGGCCAGGTAATCGGGGAACCAGTAGCTGTCGGTGCGCGGCGATTCGGTCAGGCCGTAGCCGCGCCAATCCATGGCGACGATCCAGCGGTCCTGCAAAAAGGCCTCGCCAAAGGCGTCGACCATGAATTGCCAGGACGCGGCCACGTCCATCCAGCCGTGGCACAGCACCAGGGGCGGCTTCTGGCCTTGCGGCGTGCCCCATTCCAGCACATGGGCGCGCAACTGGCGAATGGGCACAAAGCGGTGGGAGGCGGGGCGCAGGACTTGGTACATTCGCTCCATCATAAGGAAGCAAGCCATGGCCAAGCGTCACCTGCATGACCCAATTGACCGCTATGCGGATGTGTACCGCCAGTTTGGCTGGCAGGTGCCAGCGCGCATGAACATGGCCCAGCTGTGCCTGCGCCGCTGGAGCCAGGACCCAGACCGGCGCGACCAGGTGGCCTTGATCGAGCACCAGGCGGGCGACCGCACGGGCCGGCGCGCGCGGCGCTGGACCTACGCCCAGCTGCAGGTCGCGGCCGACCGGCTGAGCCATTGGCTGCAGGCCCAGGGCGTGAAGCCGGGCGATCGCGTGGCCATGGTGCTGCCCCAGCGCCACGAGACCGCCGTGGCCTATATGGCGGTGCTGCAGATGGGCGCCGTGGCCATGCCGCTGTCGATGCTGTTTGGCCCCGAGGCGCTGGCCTATCGGCTGCAGGACAGCGCGGCCAGCGTGGCCATTGTGGACGAGCAGGCGCTGGCGGCGCTGCAGTCGGTGCGCGCGGACTGCCCGCAGCTGCGCTGCGTGGTGGGCGTGGGCACGGCCGCGCAGGCGCTGGGCCATGGGGTGGACATGGCCTGGTCGGTGATCCAGTCGGCCCAGACCCCGGCCTGGCCCCTGGTGGACACCGCCGCCGACGACCCGGCGGTGCTGATCTACACCAGCGGCACCACCGGCAACCCCAAGGGCGCGCTGATCCCGCAGCGGGCGCTGATCGGCAACCTGAGCGGCTTCGTGTGCAGCCAGAACTGGTTTGGCTTTGACCCCGACGACGCCCGTGTGGCGTCAACAGCGGTGTTCTGGTCGCCCGCGGACTGGGCCTGGACCGGTGGCCTGATGGACGCGCTGCTGCCCTGCCTGTACTTTGCGCGGCCGATCGTGGCTTTCAACGGGCGCTTTGGCGCCGCGCAGGCCTTTGAAATCCTGCATGCCCACGCGGTCACGCACAGCTTTATCTTTCCGACCGGTCTCAAGGCCATGATGAAGGAGGTGCCCGATCCTGCGCGGCACCACCGCCTGCGCCTGCAGGCCATCATGAGCGCGGGCGAGGCGGTGGGCGATGCGGTTTTCGATTGGTGCCAACAGGCGCTGGGCGTGACGGTCAATGAGATGTTTGGCCAGACCGAGATCAACTATGTGGTGGGCAATTGCACGCGGCTGTGGCCGGCGCGCGCGGGCAGCATGGGGCGGCCCTACCCAGGCCACCGGGTGGCGGTGATCGACGAGGCCGGCCAGCCCTGCGCCCCGGGCGAGCCCGGTGAGGTGGCGGTGCACCGCCTGGATGTGCATGGAGAGCCCGACCCGGTGTTCTTTCTGGGCTATTGGCGAAACGAGCAGGCCACGCGCGAGAAGTACACCGGCGACTGGTGCCGCACCGGCGACATGGCCGTCTGCGATGCCGAGGGCTACCTCTGGTACCAGGGCCGCACCGACGACATGTTCAAGTCGGCCGGCTACCGCATCGGCCCCGGCGAGATCGAGAACTGCCTGGTGCGCCATCCGGACGTGCAGAACGCGGCGGTGGTGCCCAAGCCCGACGCGGCGCGCGGGGCGCTGGTCAAGGCCTATGTGGTGCTCAGTCCGGCGGCGCTGGCGCGTCGGGCGCAGGCGCGTGATGTGGCCCGTTTCGAGGCCGATCTGGTGCGCGCGCTGCAGCAGCATGTGCGCGGCCGCCTGGCGCCCTACGAATACCCCAAGGAGGTGGCGTTTATCGAGCAGCTGCCCATGACCACCACCGGCAAGGTCCAGCGCCGGGTGCTGCGCCTTCAGGAGCTGGCGCTGGCCCGTGCCGCAGGCGTCGTCAAGTGAACGTATCATCGACCCCATGAAACACATCAAGCTTGGCACCTCCGACCTGCAGGTGACCGATATCTGCCTGGGCACCATGACCTTTGGCGAGCAGGTCAACGAAGCCGATGCCCACGCCATCCTTGACCGCTCGCTGGCGGCCGGCGTGAACTTTCTGGACACGGCCGAGATGTACGCCGTGCCCGCGCGCGCCGAGACCTGTGGCGCCACCGAGACCATCATTGGCAACTGGCTGCGCAAGCGCCCCGAGGCGCGAGCGCAGCTGGTGATTGCCACCAAGGTGGCCGGCCCCTCGCGCGGGATGCCCTGGATCCGCGAGGGCAGCGGCATGACGGCCGACGACATCATCGCCTCGTGCGAGGGCAGCTTGCGCCGCCTGCAGATCGAGACCATCGACCTGTACCAGATTCACTGGCCCGAGCGCCATGTGGCGGCGCTGGGCATCCCTTATTACGACCCCAGCAAGGAAAAATCGCGCACCCCCATCGAGGAGCAGCTGCGCGCCATGGAGAAGCTGGTGAAGGCGGGCAAGGTGCGCCACATCGGCCTCTCGAACGAGACCCCCTACGGCGTGCACGAGTTTGTGCGCCTGGCCGAGCAGCATGGGCTGCCGCGCGTGCAGACCGTGCAAAACCCCTATGCGCTGGTCAACCGCTCCTACGACAATGGGCTGGACGAGTCCTGCCACCGCCTGCAGGTCTCGATGCTGCCCTACTCGCCGCTGGGCTTTGGGCTCTTGACGGGCAAATACGACCAGAGCGGTTTCCTGGGCCCGGACGCGCCCCAGGACGCGCGGGTGACCAAGTTCGAGTCGGTGCGCAAGCAGCGCTGGGCGCGCGAGCGCGCGCTGGCCGCGGCGCGCCGCTACAACCAGCTCGCCCGCGACAACGGCCTCACGCCCACCGAGATGGCGCTGTCCTTTTGCTACCACCGCTGGAGCGTGGCGAGCACCATCATCGGCGTGACCAGCGTGGCCCAGCTCGACGAGAACCTGGCCGCCTGGTCGGTGCGCCTGTCGCCCGAGGTGCTGGCCGCCATCGACGCCATCCGCATCGAGTACTGGGACCCCGCGCTCTGAGTCCTCGGTCCGCATGGCCCGCAGCAGCCCCCACGTCAGCCAGACCCCCGCCACCGCCTACCTCAAGGCGCAGGGCGTGGCCTGGACCGAGCATGTGTACGAGTGGACGGCCGAGGGCGGCGCGCGCCGCAGCGCGCAGGTGCTGGGCGTGGACCCCGGCATGGTCGTCAAGACCCTGATCATGCAGGACGAGTCGGCGCAGCCCCTGGTGGTGCTCATGCACGGCCACTGCAAGGTCTCGACCAAGGCGCTGGCGCGCCAGATCGGGCGCCGCGCGGTGCAGCCCTGCGACCCCGAGGTTGCGCAGCGCCACAGCGGCTACCTGGTCGGCGGGACCTCGCCCTTTGGCACGCGCCGGCGCATGCCGGTCTACATCGAGTCGAGCATCCTGGCCCTGCCGCGCATCCTGATCAACGGTGGGCGGCGCGGCTTTCTGATTGGCATCGATCCCCAGTGCTGCGTGCAGTTGCTCGGGGCCCAGCCGGTGCAGTGCGCGCTGGCACAATCGGACGCATGAGCAGCACCGGCTGCACAAGGAGTATTGGTCCATGTCCCCTCTGATCCTGCTGGGTGCCGCGCTGGCCAGCTACCTGCTGGGCTCGCTCAGCTTTGCCGTCATCGTCAGCCGCCTGATGGGCCTGGACGATCCGCGTCGCTACGGCAGCGGCAACCCAGGTGCCACCAATGTGCTGCGCTCGGGCAACAAGACCGCCGCGATCCTGACCTTGCTGCTTGACGCGGTCAAAGGCTGGGTGCCGGTGGTGCTGGCCCTGGCCTGGCAGGGTGGCCCCGACGGCATGGTGCTGGCGGCCCTGTGTGGCCTGGGGGCCTTTGTGGGCCATCTGTACCCGGTGTTTTTTGGCTTTGCCGGCGGCAAGGGCGTGGCCACGGCGGCCGGGGTCTTGCTGGGCCTGCACCCGCTCCTGGGCCTGGGCGTGCTGGGCAGCTGGCTGCTGATCGCCGTCTTTTTCCGTTACTCCTCGCTGGCCGCGCTGGTGGCCGCGGTGTTTGCGCCGGTCTGGTTCTGGTTGGGCGGCGGCCTGTGGTGGCCCGCGCCCCTGCCGGCCGGCCTGGCCGTGCTGCTCATGGCCGCGCTGCTGATCTGGCGCCACCGCGAGAACATCCGCCGCCTGCTGGCCGGCACCGAATCCAAATTGGGCAAATCCTCATGAACCATGACATCCAGCGCCACCATGTGGCCGCACGTTACAGCGACGCCGCCGTTTTCCAGGGGGTGGTGCACCTGGCCGGCGTGGTCCCCGAGGGCACGGCCCCCGACATCCAGGGCCAGACGGCCGATGTGCTGGCACAGGTGGACGCGCTGCTGGCGCGCTGCGGCAGCGACAAAAGCCGCATCCTGCGCACGCAGATCTACCTGGCCGATATCCGCGACATCGGTGGCATGAACGAGGTCTGGGACGCCTGGGTGGTGCCGGGCCACACGCCGCCGCGCGCCACCGTGCAGGCCGCCCTGGGCGACCCGGCCTGGCGCATCGAGGTGGTGATCACCGCCGCCCAGCGCGCCTGAGCCGCCAGCGCCGGCTTGGGCGCTTTAGTCGCGGAAGTTGTTGAAGGACAGCGGCAGATCGGCCATGTCCTTGCGGATGAGGGCCATGGCGGCCTGCAGGTCGTCGCGCTTGGCGCCGGTCACGCGCACCGCATCGCCCTGGATGGCCGCCTGCAGCTTGAGCTTGCTGTCCTTGATGAGGCGCTGGATCTTTTTGGCGTCTTCGCTGGCAATGCCCTCACGCACCTTCACCACCTGCTTGACCTTGTCGCCGCCCATTTTCTCGACCTTGCCCATGTCCAGAAAACGCACGTCGACATTGCGCTTGGCCAGCTTGTTGCGCAAGATGTCCTCGACCTGTCGCAGCTGGAAGTCGGCATCGCCCAGGAGGGTGATCTCCTTGTCCTTGAGCTCGATGGCGGCGGAAGTGCCCTTGAAGTCAAAGCGGGTGGCAATTTCCTTGGCCGAGGTGTCCACGGCATTGCGCACCTCGACCAGGTTGGGTTCGCAAACGGTATCAAACGAAGGCATGGCAGTCAGGAATGAACAAACAGGATGCGACAATTCTCCCATGATCCTGGCGCAAAACGTACCCCTTCAAACCTACAACAGCTTCGGCATTGCCGCACGCGCCGAATACCTGGTGCGGGTGCGCGATGAGACCGATCTGCAGGCGGTGCTGCGCGACGCCCGGCTGGCCCACTTGCCGCGCACGGTGCTGGGCGGGGGCTCCAATGTGGTGCTGACGGGCGATGTGCGCGGCCTGGTGCTGCGCGTGGAGGTGCCGGGCATGCGCCTGTGGGCGCAGACCGAGCGCGACATCGTGATCGAGGCGGGGGCGGGCGAGTCCTGGCATGACCTGGTGGTGTGGACCCTGGCGCAGGGCTGGCCGGGTCTGGAGAACATGGCCCTGATCCCGGGCACGGTGGGCGCCGCGCCGGTGCAAAACATCGGCGCCTATGGCGTCGAGCTGCAAGACCGCTTTCATTCGCTGGACGCGCTGGACCTGCTCACCGGCGAGGTGTTCACGCTGGACGCGGCGCAGTGCGGCTTTGGCTACCGCGACTCGGTGTTCAAGCATTCGGCGGGCGGCCCCGACGGCCTGGGCCTGGCGGGGCGGGCGGTGATTTTGCGGGTGCGCCTGGCGCTGCCGCGCCGCTGGCGGCCCGAGCTGGGCTATCTGGACCTGCAGCGCAAGCAGGAAGCGCACGGCCTGGCCGCCCCCAGTGCCCAGCAGGTGTTTGACTGGGTGTGCGAGATTCGCCGCGCCAAGCTGCCCGACCCGCAGGTGCTGGGCAATGCCGGCAGCTTTTTCAAAAACCCCACGGTCAGCGCCGAGCAATGCGCCGACATCATCGCGCGCGAGCCCAAGGTGGTGCACTACCCGATGCCCGATGGCAGCGTCAAGCTGGCCGCCGGCTGGCTGATCGATGCCTGCGGCTGGCGCGGCAAGACCATGGGCCACGCGGGGGTCTACGAGCGCCAGGCCCTGGTGTTGGTCAACCGCGGCACCCCCGAGCGGCCCTGCACCGGCGGCGAGGTCATGACCCTGGCGCGCGCCATCCAGACCAGCGTCTACGAGCGCTTTGGCATCCGCCTCGAGATGGAGCCGGTGGTGATCTAAGGCCCCGGGCCCCGCGATGTGGCGCGGCCATGGGCCGACCATCCCCCACAAAAAAAGGCCTCCCGCAGGAGGCCTTTTGAGCAGGCGCAGGGCCCGATCAGTTCTTGCCGCCTTCGAGCTTGAAGATGGTGGGGCCGTCGCCCACCGACAGCAGGCCGGTGTGCGCGTACACCCCCAGCTTGGCGCGGGTGTCGGTGATGTCGAGGTTGCGCATGGTCAGCTGACCGATGCGGTCGAGCGGGCTGAACGGCGCGTCCTCGACCTTTTCCATCGACAGGCGCTCGGGCGCGTAGGTCAGGTTGGGGCTTTCGGTGTTGAGGATGCTGTAGTCGTTGCCGCGGCGCAGCTCCAGCGTCACGGTGCCGGTCACCGCCCGCGCCACCCAGCGCTGGGCGGTCTCGCGCAGCATGATGGCTTGCGGGTCGAACCAGCGGCCCTGGTAGAGCAGGCGACCGAGCTTGATGCCGTTGAGGCGGTACTGCTCGATCGTGTCCTCGTTGTGGATGCCGGTGACCCGGCGCTCGTAGGCAATGTGCAGCAAGGCCATGCCCGGGGCTTCGTACATGCCGCGGCTCTTGGCCTCGATGATGCGGTTTTCGATCTGGTCGCTCATGCCCAGGCCGTGGCGGCCGCCGATCTCGTTGGCCTTGAGGAACAGCGCCACCGGGTCGGCGTACTCGACCCCATTGAGGGCCACGGGTTGGCACTCTTCAAAGCGCACCGAGACCTCTTCGGCCGCGACATGGCTGTCCTCGCGCCAGAAGGGCACGCCCAGGAC
>JACCDV010602867.1_pt1 | contig 137376 bp, 122 predicted proteins | sample 7446131 | NCBI WGS metagenome assembly JACCDV01 (sample SAMN15323448, study PRJNA562643) | freshwater metagenome | isolation source: river surface water | place: USA:Blue River Watershed | collected 2017-08-17 | reverse complement strand
TATTTGCTCCCCGAACAAAGCAATTTGTTTGGATGGATGCAAATCCGATGGCGCTGTAGCTCAGTTGGTAGAGCAAAGGACTGAAAATCCTTGTGTCCCCGGTTCGAGCCCGGGTGGTGCCACAAAAAAGCCTTGTTAAGTTATTCTTACAAGGCTTTTTCTTTTTTATCCAATAGTTTTTCTTGCATCATCAATAATTGTTTTCTGATTTTTTAAAGGCCATTTTAATGTATTATTTGGAACATTAGCTGAAAATATAACGGCGAACATTTTTTTTACTATATTTAACTACCCCAAGAGCTAATATTTTAAATAAACCAATTATTTATATAATATTAGTATGCCTATAAAACTCATATTTGAGCCAAAGAGAACAAGTGCTTCGACTAATCCTTGTTCTATCAAGAGTGTAACACTGTCTTTCGCGATTGCCAAGGAAAAGAAAACAATACTATACAAATTGTATTATCAGCCCCTTTGTGCTAAGCAATAAAATTAAAATATTTTATTAAATCTAAAACGTAATTAAAATGGAAAACAAAATCAAAGAGTTTTATTGTACAAAAGAAGAAGTAGACAAGTTTACAAAAGTTGCAACAATTCAAAGCAACAGAGGAATTTGTTTTGAATTTAGCGATGAGTTTAAAGAAAAACTAGTTGAAAAGGTCTTTAACTTATTTGCACAATTTGAATATAGACAACTTCAAAATGTCGATAAAATGTACATGAAGTTAGACTTAATGTATTTCACACAAAAAAAAATATCGACAAAAATTTTAAAAAATATTAGTGTTTATTTTTTATTAGACAACGAAGAAACAATCTTATTAGATGCAACATCAAATTTTGAACAAGAAGAACGTAATTTGATTTTTAGTTACCAGAATACAGAAAAAGTTCATTTAGATATCGAAGTAAGTCAGTTTGTTAAGTTGGCAACTGCCACAAAAATCGAATGGAGAATTCCAGGATTAAGTGAGGGAGAGTTTAGTGTACACGCATTAAATTCTATTAAAGGATTTTATAATGGCGCATTTGACGAAGAGTTTGAAAAAGATAATTTATTAGAATTTATAAGTAAAATAGAAGAAGAAATAAAAAGAGATAAAGAAATTGAGGAAAGAAAAAAGCAAGCACAAGAAGAAGAAGAGGCGCAAATGGCAGACGAGGTCGATGTGGTAAATCAAACACCTGTAAAAGAAAAGAAAACGCCGAAGTGGTTAATATGGGTTGGTGCAATTTTTATTATTTCTGGAATTTTCAGGTTTATTGGTCCTTCAAAAGAGAAAAAAAACGAGTCGAGTGAGGTTACGGAGCAGGTTGTAATTAATGATCAGCCGGGCTACTATTGTGTAAACTTCGATCAGGTTGAAGGAATTGTTTCTTATAAAAACGTTTTAAAAACCAAGAAAAATCCAAAAAAGATTAAAGCAATGCAAAAGCTTTATATAACAAAGGTTGAAAACGGTCTAGGTTACTTTGATAAGTATATGGACGAAGGTTTTGACTTAAATTATATCCCTGCTGGATGGGTAGATATGTCATTATTGTATAAATCTGATATAACCGAACCTATTGAAAGATATACAGTAAAAAGTACCGAGATAGATGGTGTGGAGGTATATAAGGATTACCAATTAGCCAATAAATTCAAATCAAAACTAAATGCTATGCAAGAAGTGCAGGTTGTTTTTGTTGTAGATGGCAAGGTGGGATATGTTAGAGATGTTGTATTTAATAATGACTATTTGAACAAGGTTTCTGGTTGGATTGATCTAACAAAATTTGAAAAAAATGACTAAATCAATTAGAGTTCCAAATAGCACTCAAATCATCATAAAGGGTAATAAATTAAAAAATGAATTTAAATCCTTGTCTATATATCTTTTTGAAAACGAAGAGGCCATTCCAAAAAGTAAGGAGTTCGCAAATGCATTACTTAAAGACACGTGCTCTGTAACCAAGTTTTTCAATAAAAACGAAAATGAAAATTTATATGAATATTTGTTGTCGTTTATTATTGCAATAGAGTGTTTAAAAATTGGAGACCCCGAAGATGAACATAAAATAAAAAACATAGACGCATTAGATCTAGTTTCTAATTGGGAAAAAAATACTAAAGATGTAAAAAAGACAATCATTGAAACAATTAATAACAACCAAAAAGACCTAGACTATTCTATGACCCTAACATTGCTAAAAAAATACAATGAGGAGGGTATTTTTAATGATGATTTATTTGAGAAAATAAAAAATGCTTTAAGGGTTTTTATGTTTAATTTTTCTTACACAATTATTAGTATTGATGGTGATATTGATTCGGATGAAAAAATTCTGATTGACAAATACAATTATGTGATCGGAAATACGAATACAAATAAGGTTGATTTAAAGGGAACAATAACAAAGTCAAATGAAACAAAACAAAGAGCATTAGAAGATATTATGTTTGATATTGACGAGCTGGTGGGAATGGACAATGTAAAAAATGAAATTAAACAATTAATCAATTTTGTTAAAATCAATAAAATAAGAGAAGAAAAAGGCCTTAATAAGGTAGAGATTAGCCTTCATACGGTCTTTTCTGGTCCTCCTGGAACTGGTAAAACTACAATAGCAAGATTGTTGGCAGAGGCTTTCAGGGCGATAGGCATACTTAGTAGTGGCCACCTTATAGAAACTGACAGGTCTTCACTTGTAGCTGGATATGTTGGTCAAACAGCAATTAAGACAAAAGAAGTTGTTGAAAGCGCAATAGACGGCCTTTTATTTATAGACGAAGCATATATGTTGTCAAACGGTGATGATGAATTTGGACAAGAAGCCATTGATACTATTCTAAAATACATGGAAGATAATAGGTCGCGGTTGGTAGTTATTGTTGCAGGCTATGAAAACGAAATGAATGAATTCATAGAATCTAATCCTGGTTTAAAATCTAGATTTAATAAATACATTTCATTTGAAAACTATTCACCATCTGAGCTTTTAGAAATTTTTATGAGACTTTCTAATAAAAACAAATTCATTGTAACTGAAAGTGCAAAAACAAAAATATTTAATAATTTGGCAGAAACCTGTATAAATAAAGAAAATTTTGGAAACGCAAGATATGTAAGAAATTTATTTGAGACCATTATACAAAATCAGTTTGCAAGAGTTTCAACATATACCAACATTACAGATGAAATCTTAACCACAATTGAGCAAGAAGATATCGCTGCATAAAAAAGAGAAAAATATGAAGTTTTCGGATTATGAAATAAATAAAAAAAAGTATACAATCAAGGCAGAAGCTGAACAAATTAGTATATATGAAGTTACTTCAAATAACGAACTTGTTGAATCTGCCATGTCAAATTTTATAAAAGACATTGAATCATTTAGATTATTACACAATAAACTATTGACCGAAAAAACAACGATTACAAATAGAAAAAAATATGTTGTAGCGGTCGATATTTTTTTGAAGATATTCCTAATTGGGTTTGTTTATAAAAAATTCTCAAACAAAGTCAAGGAGTTAACGTCTTATATGAATACGCTTATGGACTTAGAAAATAAATGTAGAATTGAACTAAAACATGAATTACATGATAATTATAAAAAACAGCAAAAAATTTTATTAAATGCATTTCAAAAAATGGCCCAATCTGATTCGGTTTGGGATATTACAAATCAAAGCATGCACGATGGTGTAAGTGATCGTTCGGGGGTTAGTTTCGTGACCGAGAGGTCAGAAGCTTTTTTTGAGAAAAGTCATTTATGGTATATTGACTCCGATATAGAAAGCATGTTTTTCTATAATGTAAACGGACATGATTTTTTTATTTACCCAACCTTTATGATAACAGATTCGGAAAAGAAATTTAAATATGTTAGTATTCCTAACTTAAATATAACCTGTTATAGCACAAAATTTTTAGAATCAGAGTCTATACCTAACGACACAGAAATTGTTGGATATACTTGGAAATACGTCAACAAGAATGGGAGTCAAGATAAAAGGTTTAATGATAATGAACAAATTGCTGTTGCAAAATACGCCGAATTAAAAATTACAGTAACTAAAATGAATTTTAAAGAAACCTATCTGATAAGTAATTACAAAAACACGGATTTATTTGTTAAGGAGTTCGAAAAATATCAGGCTATTTTTAATTAAATTAATAAAATGAAAAAGTACGGATTTAGTTTTTCTTGGAAACGTGCAGTTGGAATAACTTCTGCAAAACAAAAACTTGCTCGTCAAACTGGTATTCCAACGACAAGGGGTGGCATAGAACGAAAGGTAGGAAGATCAATAATTAATTTATTAATGGGGCTTTTATTTAAAAAACGATAAAATAGGTTATTTATATAAAGGGTATTTTTCTTAACCTATTGCTATCATTTCATTAAAACAATAAATAATTTAGCTTGATCCAGAAGACTTCAGTTAAAAATGTCTGCCTTTTATTGAATTATAATTTTCTTTCTCTCAACAGTATGTGCCGAAAAGATACCTAATGCACCCCCAATAATATTAGAAGGTGGGTTCGATGGCGTGGTTCCACCACCAGGTCCTGCGCCGGATTGTTGATAAATCGTATAGTAATACAAATACGTTGGTCGAGTAATACATTGCATTTCGACAGAAATTAAGTCTTTTAATTTTACTTCTAAAGAATCTGTGCCTCCCCTTAGTGGTCTTTGATTTACTTTTCCATTGTTTAAGTTATCATTGAATACATGAAAGGTTTGATCCAATGTATCGTTGATTTTTTGAATAAAACGATAACTATTACCCAAGACAACCGGATCGGTGTAAACTGGAATTACAGTATATCGTGTCTCGCCATTCACTCTAAATGGATTAATTCTCAAACTATCAAATCCCACTTTTTCTGGCATTGTGGATTGTGCTGTGTATTTTTTATTGTCAACAGTGACTTCTAAAAAATAGGTATTTCCATAGATGCCTTTGATGTTTTTTGTTTTATACAATCCTTGCTTTTCATGTTGCAGCGTGTCAATCTTGCCAGTGTTGTCTTTCACAATTACAAGCGCGTTGGTAACACCAGGAAATTTAGAAACATCAGTTATTGGAATGGATTGACTAAGTCGAATGGTGTAAGGGCCAGCTTCATCTGTAATATTACCATCAATGACCAACATAGATTGATTTGCATCAAGTGGAAGTTGAATTTCTTTTTCGCAACCCATCATCATCGCGCCCAATACTAACAATGAAAAACATTTTTTAAACATAATTAAAATTTAAATTGATAGGTTACACTTGGCACCCACCTAAACAAGGAGGTCTGGATAATTTGTGTTCTACTAGGGTCGTTGGGATCATCTTGAAAATTAATTTGATAGGCATTTTCTCTGCCATACACATTATACAAACTGAAGTTCCAAGAAGAATGGGTTCTTTTATTACTTTTCTTATCATAGGTTACACTCAAATCCATTCTATGATTGTCTGGCATTCGATTGGCGTTTCTAGAAGCATATTGGTAAATGGTTTGACCTTGAATGGCATATTTTCCTGTAGGAAAAGTAACAGCGTCTCCTGTATTGTATACAAAAACAGAAGAAATAGACCAACTTGAGTTTATTGTATACACGCCAACAATAGACAAGTCGTGTGTTCTATCTTGTCTTGCATTGTACCAATTGTTTTGATTGATGCCGTTGATTTTTCTTTCTGTTTTAGAAAGAGTATAGCTTACCCATCCAGTGAGTATACCCTCTTTCTTCTTCCATAATAATTCAAGTCCATAAGCACGACCCTTGCCAAATAAAAGCGCACTTTCTACGTCTGTAAGTGTGTTGATTTCTGCGCCATCTTTATAATCCACTTGGTTTTGTAAATTTTTATAATACACTTCTGCGCTTAATTCAAATCGATTATTTTGCCAGCCTTGCACATAGCCAAGACTAAGTTGGTCCGAAATTTCAGGTTTGATATTGTAAGAGTTGCCAATCCATTGATCGGATGGGCTTGATGCGGTTGAATTACTGAGTAAATGTAAATGCTGTATGTTTCTTGCATAACCCGCCTTAAAGCTTTGTTGGTCTGTCGAACGATAGTTCGCCGTAATTCTTGGTTCAGGATTAATATAAGTTTTACCAAAACTTCCTTTATCTAATTGAATGGTATTGATTAGTACATCGTTTGTGTATACATTGTAGGGGTCTCCACCCATTAAGCTATAAGCCGACAGGCGTAATCCATAGTCCAAACTTAGATGGTCATTCTTTTTGTAGTAATTGCTAATGTAGAGCGCGTTCTCAAGACCGTTTCTTCCAATTTTCGGTATACTGTTTATTACTGTGCCACTAAAAGTACTTGGCGTAATGGTGTGTAGAATGCTATTGATTCCAAAACGTAAAGTGTTCTTTGGGTTCATGTAAAAAGTATAATCCTGCTTAACGTTTAAGTCTTTAATATTAGAATTCACATTAAAATTTGTCAATCCGTTTTTGAGCTTTACTTTATAATTGTAATCGCTGTAAATAAAAGAACTGTTTAGAAATAATCTATTTGATACAATACGATTCCACCTAAATGTACCGGTTTTATTCCCCCAATCAATTCCGAATGAATCTCCTAGTCCTAATTCATCTTTTCCAAAATAGCCAGAAATAAAAATTTTATTTTTTTCATCTATTTTATAATTTGCCTTCATATTCAAGTCGTAGAAATATAAAATGTTGTCTTTAAATTCCTCCGAAGCGCGTAAGAAAATATCTGCATAAGTTCTTCTGCCAGATATAATGAATGAAGATTTATCTTTTTGAATGGGGCCCTCAACGCTTAGTCGACTACTGATAAGACCAAGTCCGCCATTCACATTTAAGGATTGGTTGTTTCCCTCTTTCATCTTTACATCCAAGACAGAAGACAATCTGCCGCCATATTGTGCGGGGCCATTGCCCTTGATTAGGGTAGCATCTTTAATAGCATCACTATTGAAAGTGCTAAAAAATCCTAGCAAATGAGAAGCATTATAAACGGGCGCCTCGTCAAGTAAAATTAAATTTTGATCCGCACCACCTCCTCTTACATAAAATCCACTATTGCCTTCACCTGCAGATTTAACACCAGGTAAGAGTTGTAGTGTTTTTAAAATATCTTTTTCACCAAAAATAACAGGAAGCTTGCTTACTGCATTCATATTAAGTGTCTCTGTGCCCATTTGGGGTTTAATCAGGTTGTCGTTTTTTCGGCCCGATTCTACTACTACTTCTTTAAGTGTATTTGTGTTGGATAAATAAATAGACAAACTTGTATTTGAATCAAGTTGAATTTTTTGAATATATTTTTCATAACCAAGCTGTGTAACTCGTATGGTATATCTTCCTTGAGGCAAAGCAATTGCATAAAATCCATACTCGTTAGAAAGCACGCCCATGCTTGGAAGTTCGTCGATTCTGATTGCTGCGCGTATTACAGACTCGCCGGTTTCCTTGTCTTTTACATTTCCATTTAAAATGAAAGTAGATTGACCCGAAAGATCCAATGTTTGTAAAAGTGCAAGTATGCAAATAAAAGTAAAAACCGATTTTCTAAATTTCATAATATGGTAACAAAATTACCTAGATTTGGTTGGATTGCCGCTAAAGTAAATAATTTAACAAAATCTACTATTTTCATTAATTTGTACTGTCTCAACTTTATTGTTGTTATGTTTTAATAAGTACAAACAAAAAGCTATTATATGCGCCAGCTCCTACTTCTTTCTTTTCTTTTTGCAATGCTATCGGTTCATGCTCAATTTGAAAACGGACCAATTATCCGTACTGAACAAATAAACATTGCTAGAGATAGTTTTGGCGTCCCTCATATTTTTGCGCCAACAGATCCAGAAGTGGCTTATGGATTGGCCTGGGCGCATGCCGAAGACGATTTTACAACAATACAAACCTTGATTTTAACTGGTAAAGGAAAACTGGCTACCCATATGGGTAAGAAAGGTGCGCCGGTTGATTTCGTTTTTGGTTTATTAAATACAAAAGCAACGGTGCTTGCGCAAATGAATCAGTTTGACCCAAAATTTATTCATTTGGTGAAGGGCTATTTAATGGGACTAGAGGCTTACGCTAAGGCACACCCCGAAAAAGTATTAAACAAACATGTTTTTCCAATTAGCATTGAAGATTATTTAGCCTCAACTGTTTTTTCTGTTGCCATATTTTGCGGCGTAGATAAAGCACTACCTAAAATATTAAATGGAACGATTCCTAAACTTGCCGGTTTTACGGGCGAGGGAAGTAATGCATTTGCGGTTAATGCAAAAAAATCTGCATCTGGTGAAACCATGTTGGTGATCAATGCACACCAGCCTATTGAAGGACCAACTGCATTTTATGAAGCCCATTTACAAAGCGAGGAAGGCTGGAATATTTTAGGAGGATTGTTTCCAGGTGCGCCATTAATTTTTCACGGTGTTACACCAAATTTAGGTTGGGCACACACAGTGAATTTTCAAGACAAAATAGACATCTTTCAATTAGAGACGAACAAGGCGCATCCAGGTGCATATAAAGTGGATGGCAATTGGTTGAAACTTGAAAAAAGAAAAATCAAATTAAATATTAAGGGCATACCTTTTCCAATTTATAAAACGGCTTATCAGTCTATCTATGGTCCAACTGTGGCTACACCAAATGGGGAATTTTTTTCTATGCGTTTGCCTGCATTAATGGATGCGGGTGCATTGCAACAATGGTATGCAATGAATAAGTCTACAAATTTTACTGAGTTTAAAGCAGCCTTATCGCAAAACCACCTGCCTATGTTTAATATCATGTATGCAGATAAAAGTGATAACATCTTTTATATTTCAAATGGTAAAATGCCTTACCGAAAAGCAGATTCAAACTATAACTGGAGTAGTACTTTGCCGGGCAATACTTCTGCAACATTGTGGAATACATTTAAGCCAATGAGTTCATTACCACAAATGACAAATCCAAATAGTGGTTATTTATTTAACACGAACCACTCTCCATTTTTAGCAAGTAGCAAATCAGACAATTTAAATCCGAAAGATTTTGATGTAAATGATGGCTATGAAACTTATCATAACAATAGAAGTAGACGCGCAAAAGATTTAATAGACCAACTTGACAAAATTAGTTACGAGGATATTAAGCGTATAAAGTTTGATAGACAACTACCTAGTCAAATTTTGTTTCCATATGGATTTACTGCAGACTCGATTTTTATGGTAGATGAAAATAAATACCCCAAATTGGCGCCCATCATTACTGCATTAAAAAACTGGGATCACAATGCAGTTGCAGAAAGCAAGGGTGCGTTGATTTATAATCTTGCTTATTATAATGTGCCAATTGTAATGGAGGGTCGAAAGAATGATAAGCTTACAATCGCAGAAGCCGTGAAAGTGTATCAAATTATTTATGATTTTTTACAAAATAATTATGGCAGAACCGACTTAACGTTGGGTGATGTGCAAAGATTAGTTAGGGGTGACGAAAACTGGCCACAGGGTGGTATGCCAGATGTTTTAGCTGCGGTAATGTCCGAGCCTTTTGGAAAAGGTCAAAGAAAAATGAATAGTGGGGATGCCTATATTGGTTTTGTAAAATTTCCAAAAGACGGCAGTCTTCCTGTAATTGAAACCGTGAACACCTTTGGCGCAAGTTATAATAAAGGAGATAAGCATTACAATGATCAAAGGACAATATACCAGGCACAACAGCTTAAGCCAATGACTTTAGATAAAAAAATTGTTTTAGAAAAAGCAACCCGTATTTATCATCCGGGCAATTAGTTTGGCAAACTTATTTAAATCCAATCCTAGGTCTGTTATCCCACTTTGTTTTCGCGGCATTTTCATCTAGGATATTTTCTATTGCCTCATAAATCTGAGTCAACTGTATATCGTGTCCTCCAAGCCTATCTTTGATTTCATCTAATTGTTGTTTAAAATCAGACTTTAGAAGCAATACTTTTCTTAATTCAACAAAAGCCCTCATGATGGCAATATTCATTTGAATGGCCTTTTCTGAATTTATTATACCACTTAACATAGCGACACCTTGTTCGGTAAAGGCAAGCGGAAGGTATTTGATATTGGTCCCCCTTGTAGTGTTCAAGGTCACAAATTGTGACCTTGAAGAAACTTGACTGGGATCAAGGACACTATATTGTACACTAATTTTTTCTAGCTCGTCATTAGTGAGCTGGAACATAAAGTCAATCGGAAATCGTCCATTATGTCTTTTGACTGCCTGGTTTAATACTTTAGTATCTACTTCATAAAGTTGTGCAATGTCTTTATCAAGAATAACTCTTTGCCCTCTTATTTCATAAATTCTGTTTTGTAGGCTTTGTATGATTTCCATGTGTTAAAATTTTAGGCACACAATCTAAAACGCCCTAATCAAAAAAATAAATAAAGATATTCGTTCGGAAATTTTCTAGTGTGCAGAATTATATTGAAAAATTTGTTTTTAGAATTGTAAACATTACACACTCAATTTTGTTATAAGCCTAAATACATTACACTATGGCGAATTATTTAATTATTGGGGGTTCTTCTGGCATTGGTCAACAAATCGTTTCTCAGTTAACAACAGAAGGTCATAAGGTTTATACGACTTATAACACGCATTCTATTGAGTCCGCAAATTCAAATACGATTGCACAGCCATTGAATGTATTAGACGAGACCTTGAATTTTGATTTTTTGCCCGAAACAATTGAAGGTTTAGTTTATTGCCCAGGAGCAATTAATCTTCGTCCATTTGCAAGAATTACAGCAGCAGATTTTATGCAAGATTATAACCTGCAAGTAGTAGGTGCGATTAAAACCATTCAGGCTGTTTTACCTAAATTAAAAGCTTCAAATGGCGCATCCATTGTTTTATTTTCAACAGTTGCAGTGCAATTGGGTTTAAATTTCCACTCACAGGTCGCCGCATCCAAGGGAGCGATTGAAGGATTGACAAGGGCTTTATCTGCCGAACTTGCTCCAAGTATCAGGGTAAATTGTATTGCACCATCCTTAACCGATACGCCATTGGCAGCTAGTTTATTAAACTCCGAACAAAAATTAGAAGCAAATGCACAAAGACATCCATTGAAAAGAGTAGGAACTGTTCAAGATATATCAGAAATGGCTTGTTTCTTATTATCAAATAAGACAAGCTGGATAACTGGTCAGGTATTACACGTGGATGGGGGCATGGGCAATATTAAATAACAAAGCCAATCCTTAAAGGAATACAGTATCCTTCACGATACTCAATTAAAATAGAAAGGGTCCCGAATTTTTGGGACCCTTTATTATGTAAACGAGTTGACTTTATTGTTTTCTTCTTCTTGCTTCTTCGGCTTCCTTATAGATTCTAATCCAAGTCATTGAGAAATCAATAATGGCCAAAAGCGGTCCAATTAGAATTACCATTACAATTTCTAAACCTGGGGAGTAGCCTATAACACCATCAAGCGAGATGTTTTTGGATCTTTTAAAGAGTTTGTACAAACAATAAATTGCGGAAACGATCCATATTCCAATGACTAAATTTTTATCCATATTTTTTTGTTTGAGTGAATATAAACTATTTTGTTTTATTTGCAATACAACAAGACTACTGATCATGAAAAATATCCTTCTTACCCTTTGTTTTTTACTCTGCACAAGCGCTAGTAAACTTATGGCTCAAATGCCCGCACCATTTGATAAAGTGTTTAGTGGCATGAAAGATAGCATTACAAACAAAGTCTTGTCAAACCCGGACGAGTATCGATATCAAATTATCTATACTCAAATAAACAGAGCTAAAAATGGACAGCCAAGTTTTACTAATTATCATTTACAGGTAGATCCAAATAAATACTTTAACCCTGCTTCTATGGTTAAGATGCCCCTTGCATTTTTATCACTAGAGAAGTTAAACGAATTGAATATCCCAACTATTAATAAGTATACCAGTATTAGCTTTGATAGCAGTTATCAAAGACAAGTGGCGATGGTTGCCGACTCAAGTTCAGAAAACAAAAAACCATCTATTGCACATTTTATTAAACGCGCGTTTTTAATTTCCGAGAATGATCCATACAATAGAATGTATCAATTTGTTGGACAAGGCGAAGCAAATAGAAAACTTCAAACCAAAGGTTATACATCTGCAAGAATTACTAGGCAGTTTATGGGCTATACAGAAGATCAAAATAGACATACCAACGGTATTCAATTTAAAAACGAAAATGGATCCACTATTTTAAGTCTTTCGCCCCAATACAATACAGATAGTTTTCAATTTGGTGCACCTATCTTAGTTGGCAATGCACACTGGAATAGTAGAGATGAGGTGATTAATACCCCTTATGATTTTACAAAGCATAATAATATTTCTTTGTCCGATATGCAAAAAATGTTGCAAGCAGTTGTTTTTCCCGCTTCAGTTCCTGCAGCGCAAAGGTTTAATATAAAGGAGTCTGACAGGTTATTTTTATTACAATACCTGTCTCAGTATCCTTCAGAGACAAATTATCCAAAATATGATACTGCCAGTTTTTATGATAGCTATGTTAAATTCTTCTTCCAAGATAGTACGCATAAAATGCCAAGCCATATAAGGGTCTTTAATAAAGTGGGATGGGCTTATGGTTTTATCACCGACGTCTCTTATATATTGGATACAAAAAACAATATTGATTATATGCTATCGGCTACTATTTATGTCAATAGTGATGGGGTGGTTAATGACTCCAAATATGATGAAAAAACGATAGGCTTTCCTTTTTTTAAAAGTATCGGGGAGGCTTTTTATAATTTTGAATTAAATCGCCCTAGAGCATTTCAACCAAAATTGTCAAACCAGGTACTCCAATACGAAAAACGCAATCCAAATGATTCGAGGCCGAGTATATTACACGCGGACAACTAAAACCAATTGGATTGCGTTCTTTATTTAAAAACAGTAATGAGGCTTACCAGATAGCGCCCATGCCTAGATCCCATAATTGTTTATTCAATGTTGGGATGGCTTCATTTTTTAATTGAAGGCCAGTTGCTTTTAATTTTTTCCATTCTTCGGTATAGTTTTTTAATAAATCTAAAGAAGGTTGGTTCACTTGTGGAATGTCGCTTTCTGTTTGATTCATCAAGAACATATAGTTGGCAGTAAATTTATTTGGGAAATTTTCCACGTCATCATAAGAAGTAGATTTTCTTTGAATCATATCTTCATCCCATGCTTTCAATTTTGAAATCAGTTCGCGTACATTTTGTTTTAAGCTTGCGTATTTTTCTCCATTAAAATTTGCATCAGATTGTAATTTTTTAGATAAGACTTCTAATCGTGTACTATTGTCTTTTAATTGATTCACCATCTGGTGCATTTCGGATACGGTTTGCTCCATAAAACGCATTACTGAATCATACTGACGGTAATCGCTTGCGGTTGTTGTATAGTTTGGATTCGCCAAAATTGTTCCAGTTGTTTCCGCTGTGTTTTCGCCAGCAATTAAACGAATGCTATATTTTCCTGGGATGGCCTTGTGTCCATTAAAACTACTTTCAATATACACATAAGGTATCGCAGTCACTGTTGAGTGACGTAGATTCCATACAAAACGATTTAACCCTTTTGATTTACTTAATGTAGGTTCTTTTCTTGGTCCGCCATCATATCTTTTGTATTGTTCGTCTTCTTTAGAACTAAAACTGCGGATTAATTGACCCACTTCGTTTCTTATTTCTATTTTCAATTCTACCGAATCAGCTAAACTTGGTAACTGATAATATAAAACCATGCCCGTTGCTGGATTAACGCCTGTAAAAGCTTTTGCTCCGGTAAAGCTGTTATCGTTGTTGTCAAGTTCGCTGTAGCCACTTGCCAACATCGTTGTGCTTGGCGCATACACTTTTAACTTACTTGAGTCATTAACAAATTGTCGTACTAAATTTAAATCATCTAAAATCCAAAAAGACCTGCCCGATGTAGCAGCAATCAAATTATTTTGGTGCACTTTTAAATCCGTAATTGGCGTAAGCGGTAAGTTCAATTGGAATGGACTCCAGCTCTCTCCGCCATTTTTAGAAATGTAAACGCCTAACTCTGTTCCAGCAAATAATAAATCTTTTATTACATCGTCTTCACGCACCACTCTAGTGAATGCGTTGTTTGCAATACCGCTATTTATTTTTGTCCATGTAGTTCCATAATCTGTAGACTTATATAATCCTGGTGTGTGATCGTTAAACTTATACCTAGTCGTTGCAATATAAACCGTTCCTTTATCGTGCGGAGAAACTTCTATCGCATTGATTAAACACTCATCTAATCCGGTAGGTGTAATATTTTTCCAAGACTGACCCCCGTCTTTTGTCAGATAAACATAGCCATCATCACTTCCTGTATAGATTACCCCCTTCTCATGTATCGATTCCATTACATAAGCTAGTGTGCCATAATTTTCTGCACCTACAGCTTCGTTTGTATAAGGTATGCCCGGCTTACCTTGTTTTGATTTTTCATTACGAGTTAAATCAGGAGAAACTTCCTTCCATGTTTTTCCCATATCAGAAGTTTTCAATAAGTATTGTGCTCCATGATAAAAAGTATTTGGTTCGTGTTTGCTCCAAATGATGGGTGCATTCCAATTGTATCGATACTTGATGTCTTTCGCATCTCTTCCTAAGTATTGAATTGGTGCAGCCATAATATTTGTACTCGCTTTTGTTTTAGTATCTAAAACCTCAATCGTTCCTTGATAAGAGCCACCTAAAACATAGCGTGGATTGTTTGGATCAAATGCTAAAAAGGCACTTTCACCACCTGCAGATGCAGACCAATTTCTTTCATCGATTCCGCCGCTGCCAATTGCACGACTAGCAATTTTTACAGAAGTATTGTCTTGTTGACCAGCATAAATATTATAAGGTGTTTCGTTGTCTACATTGATTCTGTAAAATTGTGCAGTAGGCATATTGTTTTGACTGCTCCAAGATTTTCCACCATCATGTGTAACCGCTGCTCCACCATCATCTGCGATAATCATGTTTTTGCCATTCGATGGATGTATCCATAAATTATGGTAATCACCATGTGTGTCTGCAAAGTCATCAAATGTTTTTCCACCATCAATTGATTTTAGTGAAGGCGCACTCATTACATATACGGTGTTTTCGTCAGTTGGGTCTGGGAATAGTTCAATGTAATACCAAGCTCTTTGAATTAATCTATGACTCTTGTTAATTTGTGACCAACTAGCACCAGCATCTTCTGATACATACAATCCGCCAGCATCTTTACTAAAGTCACTTTCAATTAATGCATATACTTTTTCTGAATTTGCTCTTGATACTGCAATAGACATTTTACCCATTTCTTTAGGTAATCCGTTTTCCATTTTCTCCCAATTGTTACCACCATCAGTTGATTTATACAATCCACTACCAGGTCCCCCGCTAATTACTTGCCATGGCAAACGTCCATGTTCCCACATCGCAGCATAAAGGATAGATGGGTTTTGCATGTCCATAGAAATTTCTGCACAGCCTGTTTTATCATCTACGTATAAAACTTTTTTCCAACTCACGCCACCGTCGATTGATTTGTAGATGCCGCGATCTGCAGATTTACTATACAATGCACCTTGCGCCGCAACAAAAACAATATTTGGATTTTTTGGATCAATCGCAATTCTTGAAATATGTTGTGTTGCATCTAACCCCATTTTTTTCCAAGTCTTTCCTGCATCTGTGCTTTTATAAACACCATCTCCATGATGTGTCATCACCCCTCTAATCGCATGTTCTCCCATACCCACATAAACAATATTGGCATCTGATTCCGCAACTGCAACCGCTCCCACAGATCCTGTTTTGAAAAAACCATCCGAAATATTATTCCAACTAATTCCACTGTTATCTGTTTTCCATAAGCCCCCTCCAGTGGTACCCATATAATAAATAGCACTGTTATTTAACACCCCCGTTGCTGTATTAGAGCGCCCGCCTCGGAATGGTCCAATGCTTCTCCACTTAACTGGTGCAAGCTCTTTATTTAATTCTTGCGCAAAACCCAATTCAGTGGTTGCAACCAAGCTTAATAAAACGACAAACTTTTTAATCATAAAATTGTTTTAGATCCAATAAATTTAAGCAAAAAAAAAGACCCAGCTTAAACTGGGTCTTATATATTTAAAACTATTTTAATTAAACGCGATAATAATCTGCTTTCCAGTTTTGAATAGACGCTTTGATAGCTTTTCCAGGTAAATTTTCTGTTGCAGCTTTATTTACTAATGCAGGGAATTCCGTATCTGGTGCAAAACGTAATGCAACAATTTGTCCAACGGTTAAATTTGATGGAAGTAATTTACCCGTTAATACATAGTGACGTAAATTTTCTTCCGCACGAATTGCTCTGTCTTGTGCTTTCAATGCAAATGTTCTTGAGAACCATGCAATGAATACAAAAATGATGGAGGTAAGTATAATCAATGATGCTAAATACTTGTTTTCTGGAGTAGCTTTTAAGAAATAATTGATCGATCCTCCTATTAATGCAACAATGGCACCAAAAGTCAGATAATGAAATCCAGGAACCATTTGGGCGTGATTTGCAAAATTTTGTTCTTTCATATTTTGAATTTTATAGGAGCAAGATAATTACTTTGTTTAGTTTTATCTTAATGAATTTTCAATATGCTTCTGATTTACACCTTGAGCTTGCACTTAACAAAAAAGCAATGCTCAAGAAACCACTTGAGCCTAAAGCCGAAATTTTAATCTTGGCTGGAGATATCCTGCCGCTTCATGCAATCCATCATCATGCTGATTTTTTGAACTACATCTCGGATCATTTTAAAATGACCTATTGGTTACCAGGCAATCATGAATATGTTGATTCAGATTTGGCCAATTGGCCAACCGAGTTCGAAGAGGCTATTCGTCCAAATATTGCTTTATTAAACCACCAGGTCAAGGAGCTAGACGATGAAGCAGGGAAGATTAGGCTCGTTTTTTCGACTTTGTGGTCCCATATTCCAGCTGAATTGAACCAAATAATGGTACAAAGGATGCTTGATTTTAAGCAAATTCGATGGAAAGACGGCCCGTTTGATATTGAAAACTACAATCAACTACACAAGGAAGCACTAAAATTCTTAACAAATGCATTAGAACCTGATAAGTCCAAAACCTCCGACATTACCCCTAGTTGGGAGACCAATTCGGTCAAAAATCTGGTGATTACGCACCATTTACCCAGTTTTTTAAATTTCCCCAAAAAACACCAAAATGACCCAATAAATGCCGGTTTTGCCTCAAATTTAGACGATTTTATACTAAAAATGGCCCCAAATGCATGGATTTACGGGCACCACCATTCCAATATTCCCCCGTTTTCAATTGGCAAATCAACGCTTCATACCAATCAACTGGGTGTTTTAAAATTTAAAAAAAGTCCGGGTTTCAACCGATCTGCGACATTAAACCTTTGAATCTTTTAAAAAGCAAAATAGCCGTGCCTTACTCATCTACCCAAAGCTTCAAAAATCTTTGATATAATTTTGATAATGAAGCCACTATCCAACTTAAATTTTCATATAATATTTTCAATTTTTATACTAATAAGCGTTAACTTAACGTTAACAAACGGGGAAACCCTGAGTTAATTATTCACCAAAGATTTAAAATTATGCAAACCAAAGGTTTATGGAGTTTGTTGATGGTACTTTTTGCAAGTATCAGCATCGCAAACGCTCAACAAAAATTGGTAACTGGTAAGGTTGTTGGTAACGAAAGAACACCCTTGTCCAATGTTTCCGTCCTTGTAAAAGGAACTAGAGTAGCAACAACGACTGACAATTCAGGTTCGTTTTCTATTTCAGTTGCTAACAACCAAGTATTAACTTTTTCATTAGTTGGATACGATTCCAAAGATGTAAAGGTTGGTAACGCTTCAACTTTAGAAGTGCGTCTTTCTTCAAAAGACAATACACTAGAAGAAGTTGTTGTTACTGCAATGGACATCAAGCGTAACCCTAAAGAATTAGGATACTCTGTACAAAAAGTAAAGGGTAGTGAACTTGCGGAAACACAACGTAACAACTTTGTAAATGGTTTACAAGGTCGTATCGCTGGTTTAACAATTAATCCAACGAGTGGTTTAGCAGGTGCGAGTTCTCAAATAGTTTTAAGAGGTTTTAACTCTTTGTCTTTAGATAACTCTCCGTTATTTATTATTGATGGTGTTATTATTGATAACTCTTCTGTAAATGAAAACAATAGAAACACGGGTTTAGCTGTAAAGCCAACAAGTGCAAACGTGTCTTCTGAAAACAGATCAAATGACTATACAAACCGTATTGCCGATTTAAACCCGAACGATATCGAAAACGTAACTGTTTTGAAAGGGCCAGAAGCAACAGCGCTTTATGGTAGCCAAGCAAGTTCTGGTGCAATTGTAATCACTACTAAAAAAGGTGGTGACAGCGATGGCAAGGTGAAAGTTAATTATGACAACAGTTTTAGATTATCTACCTATACTAGGTACCCAGAAATCATGACAGAATTTGATGCCGGATTAAACGGAGTGAATCAAAATATTTTCTCTTACTTCGGTCAAAGATTGCCTTATGACATAAAAGGAGACAAGAATGCAACTAGATACGACAACTTGCATGATTTTTTCCAAACAAGTTTCTCTAACACGCATAATTTGTCTGCAGAATACGGAAAAGGAAATCATTCTGTTCGTATGTCTGCATCTTATTTAGATGAGAATTCTCCAGTACCTACAAATAATTTCAGAAAATACAATTTCCGAATTGTATCAAATCACAAGATTGGTAAGACATTAGAAATCTCTCCAAGCGTTAGCTATATCAAAAGTTCTAATGACAAACCATTAAGAGGTGTTAGAGGATATGTATTAAGCTTATTATCTTGGCCGGTAGACAACAATGCGACCGATTGGTTGAATCCTAATGGCACTAAAAAGGCTTTGTTTTCAGGAGATCCAAATGCTGAGTTAGATAATCCTTATTTTAATTTATATAGAAACAGAAGCCGTGATGAGGTTGAAAGAACGGTAGCCACCCTTTCTGTAAATTATAATCCAACAACTTGGTTGTCAATTAATGGAAGAGTTGGTTATGATACTTACCAACAAAATGGTTATACGAAGTGGGATTCTGCTTCTAACTTCTTGAGTCGTGCACAAAAAGGCGCTTTAGAAAATTACTACCGTAATTACTATGGTTATAACCACACTGTAACTGCAACAGCTAAGAAAAGCTTTGGCAAGGTAAATACAAGATTGATGGTGGGTAATATGTGGCAAGACTACGAAACTCAAACAACTTCTATCTTTGGTAATAACTTAACGGATGCTAACAGAACGGATAGTGCGAACACAGCAGTTGCTACTAGAATTCGTAATAGCAATATGACACGCTTCGGAAGACCAAACTATAATATCAATCGTCAAGCTGCTTATTTTGGTGAAGCAGCAGTGAACTATGATAATAAAGTATTTTTTACTTACTCACACCGTTTCGAAGAGTCTTCAATCTTCCCGGTTTCTAGCAGGGCGTATAACTATCCTGCGGGAAGTGTAAGTATTATTATGTCTGACATCTTCCCTGTAGTGAAAGAGGTTGCAAACTATTGGAAGTTAAGAGGATCATTAGCGAGCACCGCTCGTTCTAGTGCACCTTATGCAAACCAATCTATCTTAAACTTCAACACTGGTAGCGGTGGTGGATACTACTATGACTTCACAAACGCCAATCCATACTTAACACCAGAGCGTCAAAAGACAATGGAGTTTGGTACTGAATTGAAATTTTTAAATGGTAGATTAAGTACAGAAGCAACTTATTATAAAACAGAAAACACAGACTTGATTGCTGAAAACTTTAGAGCAAGTTATGGTACTGGTTATGTTTTAAATACTTTGAATGTAGGTTCAAATGAAAACACAGGAGTCGAAGTGGTGTTAGACTACTTAGTAGTAAACAACAAGAACTTTTCTTGGAATACGAGATTCAACTTTAACAGAATGCGCAACAAGGTAACTTCTTTACCTTCGAACGTTCCTGAGTTTTATATTTCTGATACATGGGTTTATGCGAATGCTAGAGGTGGTTTAACAAATGGTGGTCCAACAACAACAATTACATCTCATGGTTATTTAAGAAACAATGCGGGAGACATCTTAATCAATCCAACAACTGGAATTCCATTAATTGATGCTACTTTCAAAGTTAGAGGAGACCGTAATCCAGACTTTACTTTAGGTTGGTTAAATAATATTACCTACAAAAATTTACGCGTTTCATTCTTATGGGATGTTAAAATGGGTGGTGATATCTTTAACGCAACTGAAAGATACTTGACCACGATTGGTAGAAGTTCAATTACAGCTGATAGAGATATTGCAAGAGTGGTACCTGGTGTTTTAAGAGATGGTAAAGAAAATACAACTTCTCCAACTCAAAATAACATTTCAATCACACCTGCAACAAACTCGTTGTTTTATACAACTATGCCAGAAGAGGCATTTATTGAAAAAGATGTAAACTGGTTCAGATTGAGAGACCTTACATTTAACTATAATGTAAAGAATTTATTACGTGGTGATGTTGATAAATTAGCAAAATCATTAAATCTATTTTTAACAGTGAATGATTTAATTCTTATTTCCAATTACAGAGGAGCTGATCCTGCTGTAGGCGCAACAAGCTCTGCTAGCCGTGGTGTTAGTGGATTTGGTTTTGACTACGGAAACATGGGTGCACCAGTAAGCTTCAACTTTGGATTTAGAGCTACTTTTTAATCAATAAAAACTTTTATTTATGAAATATAATTTTAAAAATCTTTTAGCAATAAGCGCCTTACTTGTATTGGTGGCGTCTTGTTCTAAAAAAATAGACGAAGCCTATAAAAACCCGAACTATGATGTGAAGGTGGCTCCAGAAACTTTAATGCCTCAAATAGTTGCTTCAATGGCAGGCAACTATGGTGGACACGGACCAATGAATGATATTAGATACATTGGTGCATACGTACAAAACTTTGCATTCGCAGGAACACAAAGCAACTTTGACAGAATGGGCCATACGAATACAGACGTTGCGCAATCATTTTGGCGTTCTCATTATTATGATATCGGTCAAAACAATGTTAAAATGATTGATTGGGCGATTGAAAATAAACAATGGGAATTAGCTGGTGTGGGAAAAGCAATTTTCGCATGGAGCTGGTTAACATTAACAGATTATCATGGTGAAGTTATTTTGAAAGAGGCTTTCAATACAGACTTAATTACGTTTAAATATGATACGCAAGAAGAAGTATATGCACACGCAAGAAAACTTTCCTTCGAAGCTTTAGATTTATTAAATAAAACTGGAGAGAATGGCGGACAGGCTGCATTAGCGAAAGGTGATGCATTCTTGTATGCTGGTAATGTTTCAAAGTGGAAGAAATTTGTATATGGCGTATTGGCTAGAACACACCACCACTTGTCTAATAAGTCTATTTACAAAGCAGATTCAGTTTTGTACTATACAAATCTTGCAATGAAAGAAACATCAGATGATGCGTTGGTAAAATTCGAAGCAACTTCTGTAAGTGCAACGAACAACTTCTTTGGTCCATTTAGAAATAACTTGGGTGGTGCTACAACAGCATCTCCTACTGCAATCAGACAATCTGCATTTATTGCTGATTTAATGAGTGGTTTAAACCCAGCATTTAGTGGTGTGGTAGATCCAAGAGCTATTTACATGTTGAGAAAAAATTCAAATGGCACTTTTAAAGGTGTTGAACCAGTAAAAGGACAGTTGGTATTGGCTGCAGCAGATCGTCCAGAAAGTTTCCATGGTGTGTCTCAAGCAACTGGAACGAATAATACAGCACCAACTACAGATGTAAACTGTCGTTTTATCTTTAGAAACAACGCACCGTTCCCTGTCATGACTGCAACTGAAATGGCTTTCTTAAGAGCAGAAGCTGCTTTCTTAAAAGGAGACAAAGCAACGGCTTTAGTAGCTTACAAAGACGGTATCTCTAAGCACTTTGATTTGTTAATGGCGAACTATAATACCAATGTGCCAACTGCGGATTTATTAACAATAGCAAAGAGAGACGCTTTCTTAGCAAATACAGCTGTAGTACCTGCAAGTGCTAATAGCTTAACATTGCCAATGATCATGTTACAAAAGTACATTGCACTTTGGGGTCATGGTACTTTTGAAACTTGGGTAGACATGCGTAGATACCATTATACAGACAAGGATGCAAATGGCGTTCAGGTGTATACTGGATTCACACTTCCTGCAACTGCAGATCTTTTCCAAGATAATGGCGGTAAAATGGCTTATAGAATGCGTCCAAGATTTAACTCTGAATATGTTTGGAACATCAATGAGTTAAATAGAATTGGTGCTACTGCTATTGATTACCACACTAAAGAAATGTGGTTCTCTACTAAGTAGTCAACAACTAAGTTTAGTAAGATTTGAATATCGGGCCTCCCAATTTTGGGAGGCCCTTTTTTATCCATTAAATTGTAAGACCAGAATCAGTAACTTTAATTAACTATAAGTTTAGCAGCTAAACAAACGAGAAATGAATAATACGCCTTCTATAAAGCATAATAGTTTTAAAACAGTATCAATAGCAACTCTATTTTTACTTACAGCATGGCATTCTTTAAATGCTCAAAAAGTAGCATGGAAAAATGTGTCTAAAGATTTTGGTATTAGTTCAAATACAATACAAGTATTTGCTTCTACTTCTCTAACGCTTAATGATAGTATGTTTAAGGCTTTTTATGTTGTTGTAGATACAAAGAATCAGCAATTTAAAATGGGCGTAGATACTACTTTGTATAGACGCTTGACACCAAGTTCTTTTTTTGATCGACTAAATCAACCACTTATTGTGATGAACGCTTCTTTTTTTGAATTTAAAAACAACACTAATTTAAATGTATTGGTTGATGGTGGTGATTTACTTGCACTAAATAAACAAGCTATAGAAGGCAAGGGAAAGGATAGCTTACTATATACACATGTACTAGCATCCGCTATAGGCATGGATAGAAAAGGAAGAATGAATGTGGCCTATACCCTCACAGATTCGAATAGTAAAAACGTATTGTACCAAGAAACACCGATGCAGCCAATAAAGGATGGAAATCCAAGTTTGTCAAAGGAACAAAAACAAAAACTTGATTTGAAAAAATGGAAATTGAACTGGGCAGTTGGCGGCGGTCCAGTGTTAGCAAAAGAGGGTAAAATATATATTACAAATAATGAAGAGAAAAAATTTGCTGGCAAAGCAATTGCAGACCATCATCCACGCACTGCGATGGGCTATACAAGCGATGGTAAATTAATTTTACTTGCTGTACAAGGTCGAATGAAAAATATTGCAGTCGGTACAACCTTACCAGAAACAGCTCAAATTTTATTAGACTTAGGATGTGAAGAAGCCATTAATCTAGATGGTGGCGGGAGCAGCTGTTTATTAGTGAATGGAAAGGAAACAATTAAACCTTCTGACCCAACAGGACAAAGACCGGTTCCTGCTGTTTTTTATATACGATAAGGACTGCAAAGGCGGATTCTATGGAGCGTATTTATACGTAGAATTTGACTTGATTGATTATCTATTTTAATGCCATCAACTTAAGCAATTCAGTTTAAGTGTAAACAATGATCGCATGAAAAAAATAATTCAACTAACAGCCTTCTATTTTTTTACATTCATTTTTTTGATTGCTTGTTCAAAAAAAGAGTTATCTGTTCCTTTGTCAGATCCCTTGCCACCTGTTATAGAAAACCCATTAACAGGTCAATTGTTTGACGAGTTAAATGAGACGATTGCAAGATTTGACCCATTGTATTTACAAGTGGTGTATAAAGACAAAAGATCTAAACAGCAGTTGAACGAGGAAGCCTCTAGGTTATTTTTTGCAATCAATCAAAATCCTACAAGCTCATTGATTCAACAAGCATTGATAGATTTGTATCATTTTAATAACTTTTCCGATTTACAAAAGGCTTCAAATATAATCACCAATTATTCGGATGGTTTTAAAAAGAGCCTCCTTGGTAAAGACGCAATGCTTTCAAAAGAAAAGTTGAATCAATTAACAGAAGCAAGGAATGCGTTTATAAAAAATAAAATTATTACGTTAGAAAAAGCAAGCAAAAAAGGCAGTAACGGGCTTTGGTCAGACAATGCAGCATGGATTTTAAATCAATTTCATTATTATTCTCAAGTGGTTAATTTAGATATGGGATTAGATACGGATGGTGTTGTTGGGAATGAGTGCAGTGAGTCATGTTGTTTTGAACTTCAAAGTTGTAATATGAGTGCTAAAAACAAATTTTTGGTTAATGTATTAGATTTTTCAGCTGATGGGGTACAGGCGCTGGTAATGCCTGGAGGATTGATTGGTTCTATTTTTCCAGTTATTGGAACCTCATTTGGTTTTGCGGGAGGCGCGGTAATTGGTGGTATTGGTGGCGCACTCGTAGCAACTCAATATTATTATAATGAATTAAAAATTTGCTCATATAATTATAAAGCTTGTTTGGAAAGAAAAAAACAAAATTAAAAAAATACATATGAAAACAACAGATCCAATTCTTAATGAGTTACTTCACAAGAAGCGCGTACTTTTGGCTCCATTATTTTTAATCATATCCTATTTTACGAATAAATTGACAATAGATAAATTTGTTGATGGACCTCAATTTGTACTTTCTTTTCTATCCATTTTACCTATCGTCTACATCAATATAAGTATATTATATTTTGTACTACAATCACTTTTACGAAAACCAAATAGGTTAAACGTAAGTTTGAAATATCTTTATTATGTACTTATTATAATCTTTTCAATTGCTCCTTTTCTATACCTATGGGGAATGTCCGATGTCATCAAAGGACTAAAGTGGTAAAAAGATAGTTTAGTGAATTATTTATAAAAAACGAGTCGTAAATTTAGTACTGGTTTACATTTATATCTTATCTTTGTCCCATCATCAAGAAGCCTTAAATGGCTGCCAACCGAGAGAGTCGAACTCCGCGGTGGTAAAATCGATGAGGACTTACTGTCAAAAACCAAACGTAATTCCCTTTATCATTTTTCTTGGTCTGATTTATTTAATGAATTTAAATTCAATCAAGCCATGTACGCAACAAACAAAAGCAATAAAAAGGACTTAGTTCAGTCCAAGAAAGACCTTGAATTATTTATTGAGTCTAGTTCAATAACAGAAGTGAAGGGAAAAATTCAGCTTAGTTATTTAAATGAAAATTTTGAAGGTCGTTTTATAGCGACTTCTAATTTAATCAAACTAAAAACAATCCATCCATTTCAAGGTATGGTAGCAGCTGTTGCAATTGAGGCGGATCAATCAATTCAGTTCTTACAAACAAATGGCGGCCTTAGTGCTTCAGGACAACAGTATATTCATTATTTAGTCTTTGATATTTTTCATTTGTACAACCTGTTTCGCTTAAAACCCCAAGCATTATTGGCTTTATACCAAGAAGCTTTAGCTATTCTTAGAGGAAAGGGCGCAGCAATTGAATTTGGAAAAATTGATCCAAGATCTGATATAGGTATTGAACTCGCTTCTTGGTTACATGCACAAGTGAAACAAAAGTTCAAGCACAGCTATTGTTCTCCCAAAGGCTTACTTTATAGTTTTCAAAATTTATTGAAACTTTATCCCGAAGATTTTATACCAGAATAAGTGCTAGCAACTAATATAGTCATCCCCTTGTCCAAAAATATTGCTTAATAATTCCTTTGCTCTTGCTACTTCTTTTTCATTTCCTACTCTAAATGTATCCGCAAGTGCTAATAAATCGTACAACATTGGATCTAATTTTACAGCTTCAATGACTTTTGGATAAAGGGGTTCTATTAATAGTCCCCTTGTTTCCATTTTTGGATCAGGCCAAACCAGGGTGTTTTCGTTCGGAAAATCATCTCTTAATATAGGTGCTGTTGCCGCAGTTGGAATACCTTTGGCAAGCGTTCCTGGGTGTGCAGGAAAAATATACCTTAAGCCATAGACCAAAAGTCCAAATAAAGCCGACTTCTGAATGGTTTTCTTGTCCAATCCAATGAGACCAGCATAAACAGAACGGTTCAATGATTCTGAAATTTCTGATTGACTGATGAATAATTGCTTAGAAAGGTCCTTATTCAGCCATTCCTCCTCCCCTAAACAAAAAATTTTGAGAAGGACAACAATATCTTGAGGTCGGATGCCTTTATGGGTTTTCATCTTTCAAAATTACGATTTTCCCTATAAATTTACAAATCGCGAATTGTGAATAAATTCAAATATCCTCAATTCGTAACTGTTTTGGTTGCTAAATCACTAATTTGTAGCTATTATGATTGGATTTCAGTTTACCCCATTTAAGGCTGGCGAAAATAAGAAAAGCATGTTCGAGCAGATGCTTGACTTGTTCACGGAGCTATTGAATTATACCAATGGGGATGCAACCGAAGCTTTAGATTGGCTCAATCAATTAGATCGAAAGCATAAATTCACCAATGATGACTACGGAATGGGGGATTTTATTGAAGATTTAAAAGAAAATGGCTACTTAAAGGAAAATGGCCCTGATGGAACTTTTAAAATTACGTCTAAAACAGAGCAGACCATCCGAAAAAAGAGTTTAGAAGACATCTTTGGCAAATTGAAAAAAGGCACTAAGGGGAATCACCAAACCAATAAAACAGGTCCAAGTGCCGAATTGAGCCCAGATACCAGGTCCTATCAATTTGGAGACAATATTGATCAGGTAGATTTTACAGAAAGTATTCGCAATGCGCAGATCAATCACGGGGTTGAAAATTTCACGATGCACGAAAATGACTTGCTTATTCGTGAGAGTGATTTTAAAACGCAAACCTCTACCGTCTTAATGATTGACATTTCGCATTCAATGATATTATATGGAGAGGACAGGATTACGCCTGCAAAAAAAGTAGCGATGGCTTTATGCGAATTGATCACTACAAAATATCCGAAAGACACCATTGATATCGTTGTGTTTGGAAACGACGCTTGGAGTATAGAAATTAAAGACCTTCCTTATTTACAAGTTGGACCCTATCATACAAATACTGTGGCGGGTTTAGAATTAGCCATGGACTTATTACGTCGCCGTAAGAATCCAAATAAGCAAATCTTTATGATTACGGATGGCAAACCAACCTGCTTAAAAATTGGTTCTAAATATTATAAGAATAGTTTTGGTCTAGATAGAAAAGTGGTGAATCGTTGTTTAAATTTGGCTGCGCAGTGTAAGAAATTAAAAATCCCAATTACTACTTTTATGATTGCGGCAGATCCTTACCTGCAGAAATTCGTAGAAGAATTTACCGAAATGAATCATGGCAAAGCTTTTTTTGCTTCTCTTGATAAACTAGGTAGTTTTATATTCAATGATTTTGAAAGCGGCAAAAGGAAAACGGTGTATTAAATGAAAAAAGAAACAGTTAAAAAAAACGAAGTGGCTAATAAAAAAGAAACGGCAGCAAAAAAAGAAGTTGCTCAAAAAAACGGTGTAGAAAAAATCAATACCCTTGGAAAATTAATTGCATCTGGTTATCAATCAAAATCCATTAAGGACGAGGTTAGGGACAACCTTATTAACTGTCTGCAAAACAAAGAAAATCCATTCACGGGTATTCTAGGATATGAGGACACTGTTATACCTGATACAGAACGCGCGTTATTAAGTAGACATAATATTTTGTTTTTAGGTTTAAGGGGACAAGCAAAAACAAGAATGGCGCGTCAAATGACAGATTTATTAGACGAGTACATTCCAGTTATTTTAGGTAGCGAAGTGAATGACGACCCATTGAAACCATTGAGCAAATTTGCAAAAGATTTAATTGCAGAACATGGAGATGATACGCCAATTCATTGGCTTCATCGCTCAGAAAGATATGGAGAAAAACTAGCCACCCCGGATGTGAGTGTGGCAGATCTAATTGGCGATATCGATCCAATCAAAGCAGCCAATTTAAAATTGAGTTTTTCTGATGAAAAAGTAATTCATTACGGTATTATTCCAAGAAGCAACCGTTGCATTTTCGTGATCAATGAATTGCCCGATTTACAAGCAAGGATTCAGGTGTCTTTGTTTAATATCTTACAAGAAGGCGATATTCAAATTCGTGGATTTAAATTGCGTATGCCTTTGGACATTTTATTTGTATTCACTGCTAACCCAGAAGACTATACTAATAGAGGAAGTATTGTTACTCCATTAAAAGATAGGATCGAAAGTCAAATTTTAACACACTATCCAAAGACACTCGAAACCTCTTTGGCAATTACCGAACAAGAAGCAGATATTTTAGAAGTTCAAAAGCAAAGGGTTGATATCAGTGATTTAATTAAGCGTTTAATTGAACAAGTGTCTTTTGAAGCAAGATCTAATGAATTTGTAGATAAGAAAAGTGGGGTGAGTGCGCGTCTTACAATCGCTGCTTTTGAAAATGCAATTAGCGCTGCCGAGCGTCGTGCAATTATACACAACGAAAAACATACTTATGTTTGGATCAGTGATTTAATGGGCATCATCCCATCTATCACTGGAAAAATTGAATTAGTATACGAGGGGGAACAAGAAGGCCCTTACGAAGTCGCATTGAATTTATTGAATAAGGCTATCCGCTCTCAGTTTATAGAATACTTCCCGAACCCAGAACTGTTGAAAAAGAAAAAAATGGTCAACAAAAAAGGAGAAGAAAAAACACTAGACAATCCTTATAAGGCCATTACTGCTTGGTTTGATGCTGGCAATCATTTAAACTTATTGTTGGATATGAAAGATGCCGACAAAGTGGTTGCGCTTTATAAAGTAGATGGGTTATTCGGCCTTGTTAAAAAGTATTATCCACAGGTCAACGACAAACAATCTGCCTTATTAATGGAATTTGTTTTACATGGTCTTGCAGCCTTTTCGTTGATTAATAAAAAAATGATTGATGGCAAGATTGAATTCAATGATTTAATGAGTAGTATGATGAATCTTGGAAGTTTTGGATTAGAAGAAGATGATTACAACGAATCAGATTATCAATAATGAAGGCCATGCATTCAAATAATCGAAGTGTTCAAGCTAAAATTGTATCGATTTTAATTATTGGCATTGTTTTTTGTCAGGTTAATTCAATAGTACACGCACAGCCTTTCAAACAAGAGGTTGAACAATTCAAAAAGTCGGATAGCATTGTCATGCCGCCAAAAGGCCAAATCGTTTTTGCAGGAAGTTCTTCTTTTACAAAATGGAAAGACGTAGCTATGTATTTTCCTGGCTATCCGATTATAAATAGGGGTTTTGGTGGCGCTACTTTGGTTGATTTAATTTACTTCGTAGAGGACGCCATTATTAAGTACCAACCAAAGCAAGTATTTATTTATTGTGGTGAAAATGACATGGCAGATGTGGACACGGTAAGTCCAGCCACCGTGTTGGAGAGATTTAAAACTTTACATAGCATCTTATTAAATAAGCTGCCCAGGTCAACTAAAATCGTATTTGTATCTATTAAGCCTAGTGTTGCTAGATGGCATTTAGAATCAAAATTTATAGAGGCAAATAAATTGATAAAAGCATATATCTCTACTCAAAAAAATTGTCAGTTCTTAGATATACACAATAGTATGTTGGATGAAAACAAAGAAGTACTTAAGGATATATTTATAGCGGACAAATTACATATGAACGCAAAGGGCTATCAGATTTGGCAAAAACAATTTGCACCACTTTTAATGAAGCCTATTTAGAGGGGTCTAGCTTAAGTTTTGTAAACACTTGTAAATGCGGCAATGCCAATACTGCAATACCAATAAATAAAAGGGGTAAAATTTCTTTTATATCCCAGCTTTTCAAACTCCAAATCAAAAAAACAATAATGCCGGTCCATGCTGCTAGTGCATAAGGGGTTGCTTTTCCTAATAGCTGTAACCATCCGCTTAATGAATTATTGATTCCAAATTCTTGTCTTATTTTATCAAAAGATAAAATTGAGTGCCATAGTCCAAAATAGAAACTAAAGCATAACCAAAGCGGCAAAAGCATGTTTAATATAGTTAGACAACCTATTTGCATAACAGCAAAGAAGAACTGTTTATTGTCCGAAAAAAAGTATCGACTAGAGAAGAATAAAACTACATGTATTATCACCAATGCTGCTTGCGATATAGGCAATATGATTTTTGCAAAATAGATATATTCAGCAGCTTGCATTTTAGACTGACCTAACAAGACAAATACATCAATTGCAGTGTCTATATTTTTACTAAGTAAAAACAAAATCCAACTAAGCCCAAGCAGGCTGTATATTAACTTATGTATGCCGTTATAGCTTTTACCCAACCAATCAATTTCTCCAAAATGAAATGCCGTTAACCCAATAAAAATTAAAATGGCAATGGTTGGAAAAAAATACCAAACTAAAGAATACACAATCATATTCAAGAAATACTTGAATAAAAAAATGTATTTATGTTTTAAGCCTGCTGTGTTATTGACTTTCTTGTCAATATAAAAGTCTAAAGCACCATGTGGAATTCCTAAAGTGAAAAGCGTAACAAATAAGACAACTAATTGGTGGCTTGATGAGATGGGGAACCAAGCGTGTAGTAATGCAAGAAAAAAGCCAATTAATAAAAGTACTTGTCTAAGTTGAATTTGCATAGTAATGGGCATAAAAAAAGGGCGAGTTATTAAACTCGCCCTTTAAAGGTAGTGAATTAAGCAGCTTTTCTGCTCAATGCATATATTACAAGACCGAATCCGATTTTATTTACCGCATCACCGATGTTGTAAATGATATTCATATCCAATCCAATGTTTGCAAAACCTGCATACCACTGTCCATCAGCTGTTCCGATTAAATATCCTAATGGATAAATAGCCCAACCAACTAAAATGAACCAGCCTAATGCTTTGTTAGCAGAAGCAACCGCAGTTCCTGCGCTTGTTGCTAATTTCTTAACATCACCCATCCAAACTTCATATACAATGTAGAAGTAAGCAAGCGCACTCACTGTACCCCAAATTGTAGCATTGCCTAATCCTGCTTCTCCGATGTATCCTGTAACTAACATCACAACAGAAGCTAAGATCATCTTCCATAATAAGTTTGTTGTACCACCTGCTTTTTTAGTGATTAAGTAGAACTCAACACACATCAAAGGCACAGTCAACAACCAATCAACATAACGGAAGAAAGTTGGAGAGTCATGTGTCTCTGCGTAGTAACTACGCATGTAGTAATAGTGAACAGCAGCAATGAAAGTGATCAAACCCGATACTAATACCGAGGTACGCCACTCTGCGCTTGTGTTGTTCAATTCAAAAAAGAAAAATACCGAAGCGGCCATCATAGCCATTGTGCCTACAAAGAAAGTGAACGAAACGTAGTCCGTTTTTGCAATCACTGTAGTTGCGTCTAATAGAAATAAAGAATCCATATTGTGGAGATTTGGTGAACTTGGTTAAACAATCGTTAGTAATTAACATCAATTTATTATAATTGTTTGCTAATTCTTGTTTAAGGTTGTTAAAACTGTTGTTACACAAAATCGATGTTGAGTCATTGACTTTTGCTATCTAACGCTCTATCAACATGTTAGCTAATTACATTTTGTTTAAGGATTTTCGTATACATTCAAAATAGTAGAGCTATTGACTTGACATGTAGCGTATTAGGTATCATTTTAACATTTGTCAAAAATATTTTTAAATATTTTTTATTTTTTATTGCTTTTGGCGAATCGCGACTCCTTTTCTAATTGGTATTTGTATTCCTTGGTCCATACTTAATGCCCCATTCACCCAGATATATTTAAATCCTTTTGCATATTGGTGTGAATCTGTAAAACTGGCCATGTCCGAAACCTCATGTTCATCAAAGACAACAATATCAGCAATGAATCCTTCTTTAATAATACCCCTGTTTTTAATATTGAACTTACTAGCAGGCAAAGAGGTCATCCTTCTAATTGCTTCTTCTAAGCTAAGGACACCAAGTTCTCTAACATACCTGCCAAGCACGCGTGAGTTAGTGCCATATGCTCTAGGGTGTGGTTTGCCAAATCCTTTCATTGCTATACCTGCATCACTTGCAAACATATTAAACGGGTATTGCATAATTGCTTTTACATCTGTTTCATTCATTCCATGATAAATCATTTGCGCGCCACCTTGTTCCATCATTTGAATAATTGTTTCTGCCTCAGCTAATGCAGTATGTTTATTGCCTCTTAATAAATTAATGGCTTCAATATCTTTTCCATTATAATTACTATCCGCTTTATAATTTGCAACAACCGCATAGGTAAAATGCTTGATACCTCTTTCTTTTAAAATGCCAATAATCTCATTCGCTACTTTTTTACGAATCAACGGATTTTTTAATCTTGCGAAAATGGAATCTTGTCCGTCTGATAAGACCCAGTCAGGTAATAACACACTCAACTGAGTACTACTTGCAGTGTAAGGATATTGATCGATTGTTACATCAATCCCTTCCTTTCTTGCATTCACGACTAAAGGAATGGTTTCTTTGCTCCTGCCCCAATTATTTTGTCCACTTATTTTAAAGTGAGAAATTTCAACTGGAATATTTGCAACCCTTCCTATATGAATAGCTTCGTTCACTGCATCTACTACTTGATTTTCTTCGTTTCGAATATGAGACGCATACACGCCGCCATTAGCTGCTACAACTTTTGCAAGGCGTACTACTTCTTCGGTTGGTGCATAAGTGCCTGGAATATAAATCAATCCTGTTGACATCCCCACAGCACCCTCTTTCATCGCTTGGGCTGCAATTTTTTCCATTTGTAATAATTCAGCTTCTGTTGCATGTCTATTGGCTGTGCCCATTACTTGTTTGCGAATAGTATTATGTCCAATAAGTGAAGCTATATTAATAGACATGCCGATGGAGTCTAAGCTATTGAAATAAGTATTTAAATTTTCTGCAGATCCGCCACAGTTACCTGTAACCACCGTTGTCACACCGTCATATAAAAAATTACTCGCAAGTGGGTTTCTTGTTTCGCCACCTTCTAAGTGACCATGCACATCAATAAAGCCAGGAGCAACAATCAAACCTTTTGCATCTATCTCTTTTGCACTCTTCCAGTCTTTTAAATTCCCAACTGCAACAATCTTGTTGCCCTGAATCGCTACATCTTTATACTGCCATTGGTTGCCGGTTCCATCAATTAGTTTTCCATTGCGGATGATACAATCTGCAGTCTGTGCATTTGCAATCTGAAGTCCAACTGCAAGGGTAAGGAAAAAGAGTAGTTTTTTCATATGCTTATTTTGTCTACTCAATTTACAGAATCCTGCTCCATTTGTCATTCATTTTTATTTATTCAACCTAAAAAATGTATTTTCATTGGACCAATCATTCAACTATGAAAAAGTATATTCTAGCAATTGCATTCACTGGACTTTTTATAAGTCAAGTAAAATCTCAACAAACTCAAAAACCACCATTACACGGCAAGGATTGGGTAGCGATAACAGGTAAACCATTAGCAGCAACTGCTGGATCAATGGTTTTTCAAAAAGGGGGCAATGCGGTTGATGCAGCTTGTGCGATGCTTGCAGCTACTTGTACTATGTGGGATGTATTGAGTTGGGGTGGAGAGACGCAGGCTTTGATATATAATCCTAATACGAAGAAAGTGATTGCGATTAGTGCAATGGGATTTGCACCTACGGGTGCCACGCCAGAATTTTTTAAAAGCAAGGGCTTTAGTTTTCCTCCCGAATATGGACCCTTGGCTGCTACAACGCCTGGTACACCGGGTGGTATTTGCTTGATGTTGGCAAATTATGGCACAATGAGTTTAAAAGAGGTCCTAGCGCCTGCAATGAATTTAGCTGCAGGTTATCCTATTGATGCGCAAACTGCAAATAGTATCGAGCGTGGTAAAGCTTTAATAAAAACATGGCCATATAGTAAAAAAGTATTGTTGCCACATTTGGGTGAAAAACGTGAAGCGCCAGAAGCGGGTGAAATTTTTGTTCAAAAAGATTTATTAAACACTTTACAAAAAATGGTGGATGCAGAACAAGATGCTTTGAAAAAAGGAAAGTCTCGTAAGGAAGCTATCTGGGCTGCCTATGATCGTTTTTACAAAGGGGATATTGCAGACGAGTTTGTGAGAGGTGTGCAAGAACAAGGTGGTTTAATCACTAAAGAGGATTTAAAAAATTGGAGACCAACAGAGGAGGCACCAACAATGGTGAACTATAAAGGAATTGATGTGTATAAATTACAAGCTTGGACGCAAGGCCCTTCTTTATTACAAGCATTAAATATTGTAGAAAACTTTGACTTGAAAAAAATGGGTTATAATTCTACGGACTATATTCACACAATATATCAAGCAATGAATTTGAGTTTTGCAGACCGTGATTTTTATTATGGCGATCCTAAGTTTTCTAAAAACCAACCAATGGAAGGTTTGTTGAGTAAAGCTTATGCAAAGCAAAGAGCTGGAGAAATTAATATGTCAATGAATAATGGCAATGCGGGTCCTGGAGATCCTTATCCATTTGAAGGAAAAACAAATCCTTATCTTGATTTAATTAAAGCAAAGGGTTTTCAACCTGCTTCCGATACGAATAAATCTAAAACAGGTTTTGCGCCAGCGCATGATTTAAGAACAGTGGCTGCTTTAAGCCCGAATGATAAATTACCAATTGATGCTGATTATATGGATCGATTATGGAGAGGTACGACGACAGTAGAAGCTGCAGATAAAGAAGGCTGGGTGGTGTCCATTACACCAAGTGGTGGTTGGTTACCAGCAACGATAGCGGGTAATACAGGTGTGGGCATGAGTCAACGTATGCAAAGTTTTGTTTTGGATTCTGCACAAAACCCGTTCAATGTAGTGGCTCCTGGCAAAAGACCGAGAGTCACATTGACGCCTAGCATTGCGATGAAAGATGGCAAGCCATTCATGGCATTCGGTGTGCAGGGTGGAGATACACAAGATCAAAATTTATTACAATTCTTTTTAAACATTGTTGAGTTTGGCATGACTGTACAAGAAGCGTCAGAAGCGGCAAATATCAATACCAACCAATTATGGCTTTCTTTAGGTGGCACGAAATTAGCAGATAGAAAACCAAGAGCAGGAAGCTTATTATTACATGATAACGTGTCTGAATGGGTGCGAAAAGAATTAAGAGCAAGGGGTTATAACTTAAGTTTTGATGACCGCACAAGTGGACCAATCAATGCAATTTTATTTGACTGGAAACATGGTTCAATGTGGGGAGGAAGCTCAAACCATGGAGAAGACTATGGTATAGCTTGGTAGTAGCACAATAGATTAAATTTAGCGAGATCAAAAAAATAATTATATAAATAATTTCAAGATGAGTCAGAACAGAAGAAAATTTTTAAGCACTGCTTTTTTATCTGCAGGGGCATTGGGCTTAAGTAGCAAGTTAATTGCAGGCGAAAACAATTTTACATTGCCTAAATCAATCCTTGATTTAGCGCCAGCGAAAGAAGGTATAGTGCCTATTACCGTGGAAGAGCGTAAACAAAGAATTGCAAAGGCACAAGATATCATGGCTAAAGAAAAAATCGATGCCATCTTTTTAGAAGGCACTGCTTCTTGTTTTTATTTTACTGGCATGCGTTGGGGACAAAGTGAAAGAACATTTGGTGTGGTGATACCTGCAAAAGGAGCAATCGCATATGTATGTCCAAAGTTTGAAGAAGATAGGGCGATGGAAATTTTGAATCCTGTTTTTGGCAGTGAGGTAAGATGTTGGGAAGAACATGAAAGCCCTTATGCATTGATCTTTTCGATTGTAAAAGACAGAGGCTTTACACATAAGAGAATTGGTATGGAAGAACGTGTGCGTTTTTTCATTGCTGACGGGGTGAAAAAAGTTGCTGCTGGTTTTGATATAGTGGACGCAACGCCAGTCACTGCTGGTTGTAGAATGTACAAAACAAAGGCAGAAATAGCATTGATGCAATATTCAAGTGATATTACAATTAAAGCATACCAAGCAGCATTTGCAACGATTCGTCCAGGCATGTCTCAATCTGAATTTAGCGGTAATATAAGTGCCGCATTTAGAAAGCTAGGTTATAGTGGTGGAGCTTCTGTACAAGTTGGAAAGTATTCAGCTTTGCCACATGGAAGTAGCACACCACAAATGATACAAGAAGGAGATATTGTGATGGTGGATGGCGGAACAAGTGTAGAAGGTTATGCGTCTGATATCACAAGAACAATTGTAGTAGGAAAGCCAACACAAAGACAAACCGACGTTTGGAATATTGAATTAGAAGCACAGAACGCTGCTTTTGCAGCTATTAAAATTGGAGCCCCTTGTGAAGTAGTAGATGCTGCGGCAAGAGCAGTGATTGAAAAAGCAGGGTTTAATAAAAATTATAAACTACCAGGGTTGCCACATAGAACCGGTCATGGTATTGGATTAGAAGGACACGAGTGGACGAATTTTGTGAAAGGCAATAAGACGCCGATGGCAGTGGGTATGTGTTTTAGTAATGAACCAACTATTTCAATCCCAGGTGAATTTGGTATACGTTTAGAAGATTGTTTATACATCGCAGAAGATGGCCCACATTATTTTTCGAAGCAAAGTATTTCAATTGAGCAGCCATTTGGATAAATAATGGATAGCAAGATTCAATTTCAATCTGCAATAAATAATAAAAAAGGAGCTACACATTGTAGCTCCTTTTTTATTTGTCTTAGTAAACAAGACATCAAGAATCAATTAAACCTATTTGTACAATTGATTAAACAACATTTTATAAGTACTATGTGTTTGTCCTCTAAAAGTAATTTCAGGTCCGTATACAAACAACTTTCCTTTACCAACTTTAGCTTCAAAAGCAGCTACACCATCTTGAAGGTAGGCTTGACCGAAAGCCCAACCACTTCTCAATGATTTATCCGAAGCAAACCAAGCAAGAGGCGTAATTTTTCCACTCGCGATTGCATCAGGTTGCACCCTAAATACAGGGCTGTTGTTAAAGTAAACATCTGCCTTATTTTTCATGCCCCAGTTTGATTTTAAATCTGGACTAACTGCTACTTGCAAAATACTTCCTGGAATATAATACTTCTCGCCTGGCAAGCTGCGTTCTTTACCATTGTTCATTTCTACAATGGCATTCTTTACTGGAAGATCTAAATGGTAAGCAAGGTTCGCACTAGAACCAATTGTAACAACTGATCCACCTTCTTCAATGAATGCTTTTAAAGCAGGCACAGATTTATCTGCAGTTATTTTTCCAAGCATTGGATGAAATTCAGCTGGTATTTCGTCTAAGCTTGGCTCCTTCTCTTCATATGGAGATGTTGCACCTGCAAGCACAGAAGGAATAGCGCCATCCACAAATACAATTACATCGTATTTATTATTAAGATTCCCCGCATTGATTTCTTTTGCATAGATTAAATTAAAATCAAAATGATGTTGTTCAAAAATCCATCTCACCCAGCCAGATGGCATGGAACCACCATATCGATCCCATAATCCAATTTTTAATTTTTCAATTTTAAATGCATCAGTTGGTATATTTTCAACAGCAATTGCCGTAATGCCCGCTTTTGCAATCGATTCTTTATCATTTGTTAGAGCAGTAATCTCAAAATAAAATCCAAGCTTGTTTTTATAAACGGCTTTACCTGCTTTTAATAAATCATTCACTAGAACAAAGCTGTTATTATCAGATGATTTGATAGCATAAAATTTATTTACACTATTAGGTGTAACAATAATACTACTTTTTGGATTTTGTGTTTGACCGTAAGGTAAGGCTTCGAATGGACCATTGAAATCGTCTAGGATTCTATCAAACTCTACGCCCATTGTGTAAGCTGGTGTCCAACCTGCTGCATCATAAGGACGTACTGGAGGACCACCAGGGTACAAGAAGTCGTTCGGATGGTCTTGTGGATCAAACATATCTAAAACATGCGCTCTAAATGCTTGATTGGTTCTTACTATATAAGAACCAGCAGGATAGTTTTTTCCATTTACCGCAAAATCATTCGTTGCTTTATGTACTTTAATTCCACTTTGAATTAAGATATTGACAAAAGCAACAGCACTAGAATTTTGATTTGCAGGAATAATATAACCACGTGGATCTCTTAAGTTTGGTGCCTTATAAATTTTTGCAAAATTTTGTGCTGCAATACTATCCACACGAATATCTCTTTTCTCTGTCTTCAACTGCTCGTTTAACATTTCAACCTTGTTTGGAGAAAGCGTCCAGTTATCTTTATTACCTGCATCAATTGCTGCTTTACCCATTTTGTACATATTCAATAACACTTCGTCCTTGTATCTTGCTGCATAATTTAATACGGCATAGTTTAAGGAGATAGAATAATCGATTGAATTTCTGAAAAACCATTTTTGCGGTTCGATAGGATAAGGCAAGCCGCTATTTGGTATTAAACGCTGAGGTACCAATGGTATTGTCATTGGAGTAGGACTTCCAATGATCTCTGTTAAGATGCCCACAATATTATGATAGTAAGCTGTTGTTCTTAAGCCTCCATTCCACCAAGTTGAATAAACCGACCCACCTTTCATGGTGTAACCAGGTTTTTGCTCGGCATTTAAACGACTGCTCATTGCAGCACCCATGGCATCTAAACTTGTTATCAATAATGGATTGTAAACGTAGTTAAATGGATCTCTGTATGGAGGGCCTGCCACCACAGTTCCTGCTGGTCCTGTTTGGTGGTGATTGTATAAAATTTGTGGCATCCACTCAATATATTGTTGACGACTCATGTTTTTTGACTCACTCATGTTCATCATAAAAAAGTCACGATTATTATCATGTCCAATATATTTTTGATACAATCGAGGCAATGCTGATGTACTTCTTTTTAATGTGTCTGCATTACGCATATACCAATTAGAAACCAATTCTTGACCATCAGGATTTGCGTGCACAAACAAAATGATCGTATTTTTTAAAATATTTTTTGTCTCTTCATCCGAGCGCGTAATAAGTTGATAAAGGGTTTCAATCCATTGGTGTATCCCTACAACCTCGGTGGCGTGTAGACCACCATCAATCCAAACGACAGCTTTTCCTTCATTAGCTAATGCTTTTGCATCTGCATCGTTCAAGCTCTCAGCTCTAGCTAATTTTTGTGAAATAGATTTATATTTTTGTAACTGCCTTAAATTTTCCGGACTAGAAACAACGACCATATATTGGTTGCGCCCCTCTTCAGTGTTTCCAATGGATGTTAGTTTAACCTTGTTTGAACTTGCTGCAAGTTTTTTCAAATAAGCTTCTGTTGCAGTAAAAGTGGCTAACTTATAATTGTCCCCAATGTTAAATCCAAAATGACTTTTTGGATTTGGAACAGATTGTGCAAATACTTGTGCACCTATTAATAGCACAAATGAAAGCAGATAAACAATTCGACGCATAGTTTTAGTTTTTAGTCCTACTAAAGTTAACATTGCAGCCTTGTATTGAAAAAGAAATTTTATGAATGGATAGTGCTAAAAAAGTTTATAATCTTATAAATCAATCTTACTGAATTCTAAATAGGTAGATTTGCGCACTTGGAGTAGCCGGCCTCGATGGATTGGTTAAGTTGTTTGTTTTAATCAATTGAGTTTGATTGTGTCTTGTGCTAATATATAGTTCTATATAATCTCCTTCATTCATAGCTACAATTGCTTCTCCCGAATAGCCGTTTTTTATTCCTATAGGGCCTGTTAAAAATTGTCGTAGACTATTGGTATAGGCAGCTCCATTGCGTCTAATCCAAATACTTATTTCGTCATTTGCAATCAGGGTATTATTTGCCTGAATACTATATTGTATATTATAAATGCCGCCTTTTAAAACGCTTACCCTTGTTGGTTCTAAACTTGTGTTTTTCTCAAGGGAGATGTGGTTGTTGCTAATTGTATCCTTCCATTTAATAGCAAAAGCCGTGTTCGCAAATGGAGCAAATTGCCTGCTGGTATCATAAAATGCCCCATAGTCCATTTCAAATGGCATAAATCCTAATCCTGCCCCAATTTCCTTTAGATTGATCTCTCCTTTATTCATCTTTTGATCAATTCGATTGCTCAATGAGACCGTATCCCTTTTTTCTAATTTACTATTGAGGGCAGCTTGCGTTAATTTACTAATCACTTTATTCGAATCTGAAATGTTGTTTACTTTATCTAATTGCATTGCTGTTTTCAAAGAAGATAGGTTGTTAAAACCTGTTCCACCTTGCGTAACTGAAACGACCCCTTCAATATTTGATGATTTGATATGATCGGTTGAAAAAGAATAGGCTACATAATTGATGGTTTGCTGTCCGAGTTGAATAAATTGAAAATGATTTTCTGGATCAATTTCAATTCGAATAAAATGTGCTCTTTCTCCCCATTTTATATCACTAAAAAGACCTTGAGTTTTTATTTTTGCTATTTCATCTACTCCAATTAAAACAGAAAATAATCCAAGCGCATTTGTGGAAATTGATTTTATTTCCTGATAGACAATGCTATTATTAATAGTGTCTGTTAATATACTTATTCGAATTTGAATATTTCGATTGCCCATTACAATTCCCTGGTTATTTCTGGCTATTGCCTGAAAGGCAATGCCTTTATGGCTTTGAGAGTATACGGTACTAATTATTAGTATAAAAAAAATAGATATAAATAATTTCACTGTTTTATAATTTTTTGCGTTTTAATCCAAAATTGAAAATCAGAAGAGATGTTTTCCGGTAAATAATAAACTTGAATAAAATAGACGCCTGAAGCAAGGTTTGAAAGAGGTGTCGATAAAAAAAGCCGACTGCTAGCGATCTTTGTTTTAATTGATAAAATTTTTGCCCCCACAAAATTGAACACCTGAAAACCGTAAATAATTAAATCTGACTCATTGGATGACAAGACAATTGACTCAGACTTTTCATTGTACTGTATCAAAATATTTGGATCAAAATCGACGGGCTTATTGTGCGCCTGGTGTCGATAGATATTTGGCTGAATAAAGCCTGCTGTATAAAAATGATTCGGAGATTGATTTAAGGTAATTGAAGTAATTCCTAAATCTAATTGCCAATCTAATTGAATCAAATAGGATGGTTTCATTAATAGGAAACCTGACGATTGTGTAAAAGATTGCCTATCAATTATTTGTCCATTTAATGTGCATACAAAAGCACCTATGATAAGCAATGAACAGATAATAGATACAATTATTAAAGAACGAATTTGAAAAAGTGGCTCCATTTTTAAATTTAATCGCCTATTCGTTTAAATAATGGGGTATTTATACTTTTTCAGGCAGGTTAATTCCCCTTTTCCAATTGATATATAGTAATATTTAATTATCTTTAATTTCAAATTACAATGATGAAAAAGTTCAAATACGTTCTATTTTACGCCTTTATTAGTCTTGCTTTTATAGCTTGTAGCAAAAGCGGTGATGCACCAGCGCCTATACCGCCTACACCTACGCCTCCTGTAGCTACTGAGCCGAATTTAACTGCTGCGAATGCAGTTATTGTTGATATCGATCCAGGTTCAACTAATATTTATGCTGTGATTGGTACGACACAGAAAATTGATGTAAAGATAGCTGCACTTCCAACTAGCGGCGTTACGATAGATACTAAATTGATCAAAGTTGCAGACAATACAGTTGCTTTTACGAATAATATTTCAAGCTCTAGCACATCAAATCCTATCACTGTTTCTGGTTTTGTACCGGGCGTTTTATATAATCTTTCGGTTGTGGTAACTTCAAAAACAACGGCAACTAACACTAAAACTATTATATTTAAGATTGCAGCAAAATAAAATTAACCTTTCAAATAATAATTATCCCTTATCAATTTTGATAGGGGATTTTTTTTGTAACTTATAGACGAATTATCATTTTCCGTCTAAATAAAAGTGAAAAATATGTTAGCACAAATCATGAAAAAAGCGATTGCTTTAATTTTATTGATTGCAATTACATTGCCATCAATTGCACAAAAAAAATATTCTGAAAAAGATTTAGCTTCTATGAAACAGGCACTAATGCAGTCTGTTGCTGGTAAATCTAAGGAAGTGCAAGTAATGGTAGATCAAATTTTTAGTTTTGCTGAATTAGGATTTCAGGAAGTAGAAACCTCAAAATATATTACTTCTGTTTTGAATAAAAACGGATTTACAGTTGAGCAGGGTATTTCAAATGTCCCCACAGCATGGATGGCTAAATGGGGAAGCGGCTCGCCTGTTATTGCTTTAGGAAGTGATGTGGATTGTATTCCAAAAGCTTCTCAAAAACCCGGCGTAGCTTATAAAGCACCGATTGTCGAAGGCGCACCAGGCCATGGGGAAGGGCATAATTCAGGACAAGCAGTCATTATTTATGCTGCTATCGCAATGAAAGAATTAATGGAGCGTGAAAAACTACCAGGTACAATTTTGATATGGCCAGGTATTGCAGAGGAATTGGTAGGAACTAAAGCATGGTATGTACGTGATGGCTATTTTAAAAATGTAGATGCATGTATTTTTACCCATGTTAGTGGCGACTTCACTTCTAGTTATGGAGACAATGGAGGAAATGGATTAGTGAGTGTTCGTTTTGATTTTGAAGGAGAAGCGGCACATGCAGCGGGTCAGCCATGGAGAGCAAAGAGCGCCTTAGATGCAGTAGAATTAATGAATGTAGGATGGAACTTTAAAAGAGAACACCTTAAGCCTACTAATCGATCACACTATGTGATAGTAGATGGAGGCGATCAACCCAATGTCGTACCAAGTAAAGCAAGTGTATGGTATTATTTTAGAGAGCGTACCTATGAGGATATTAAAATGAATTATGAATCTGGTATTAAAATTGCACAAGGTGCAGCAATGATGACCAATACAAAAGTGACGCATCAAATTTTAGGAACTGCTTGGCCCGGTCATTTTAACAAACCACTTGCAGAAGCAATGTATGCGAATATTAAAAAAGTGGGCATGCCAGTTTGGGATGAAAAAGATATTGCATTAGCAAAAGGTGTTCAAGCTTTAGTTGAAGCGCCAAAGAAGGACCAACAAGGCAATCCTATTGACGGATTAAAATCAACCATTGATACTTTAAAAGGTTCTGTCGCATTTTCTTGGGGTGGCGGATCGGATGATATCGCAGATATTTCATGGAACTTACCAACTATCGTATTAAGGTATCCTGCGAATATTCCTGGAACAAAGGGCCATCATTGGGCAGATGCAATTGCAATGGCTACGCCTATTGCACATAAAGGATCCTTGGTTGGAGCCGAAGCAACCGCTATGACACTTTTAGATTTATTTACAAAACCGCAATTAGTAGCAGACGCTAAAAAATATTTCAAGGAAGTTCAAACAAAGGAGGTGCAATATATTCCTTTCATTACAAAGAATGATCCACCTGCAATCCACTTAAATAAAGAAATACAAGGAACTTATAGACCACAGCTTGAAAAATTCTATTACGATCCAAGTAAGTACGGAACTTATTTAGAGCAATTGGGTATTACCTATCCAACGATTAAATAAACCCATTGAAACTAATAATTAAATAGGGCGCAATTTGCGCCCTATTTAATTATTAAAATTTTCAGATTAACAATCCAATATCGGTGCTAAATTCAATGCTTCTTCTTCGGTGAATAATCTAGAATGAACCATAAATCTATAGCCTAATGGAATCTCTAAAGAAAAGCTAGAACCTCTCCCAGGAGTGATGTCTATGGTTAGTTGAGTATGTTGCCAATAAGCATATTGGTCTCTACTCATATAAAAACCACAACCTTCAATTTCACCTAATTGGATATCACTACTTCCTAATTTAAATTCACCTTCTTCAAAACACATAGGTTGTGAACCATCACAACAACCGCCACTTTGATGAAACATCAATGGGCCATGTTTTTCTTTTAAGGTCTTAATTAATTTGGCTGCAGCTTCGGTAACGAGAACTCTATTTGTCATAATACTAAGGTTGTAAAAACAAAGGGCCTTCCAAAAAATTAAGGAAGGCCCTTGTTTATTAAAATTAGAAATTTCTACTAAAAGAACCCTAACTTATTTTTATCATAAGAGATCAACATGTTTTTAGTTTGTCTATAGTGACTTAACATCATTTTATGCGTTTCTCTTCCGAATCCTGATTTTTTATAGCCACCAAATGGCGCATGAGCTGGATATGCGTGGTAACAGTTTACCCAAACGCGACCCGCTTGAATACCTCTTGGTACTTGGTATAATTCATGCGCGTCTCTCGTCCAAACCCCTGCGCCCAAACCATACAAAGTGTCATTTGCAATTGCTAGCGCTTCTTCAGTAGTCTTGAAAGTAGTTACACTTGTTACTGGTCCAAAAATTTCTTCTTGGAAAATGCGCATCTTATTATGGCCTTTGAATATGGTTGGTTGAATATAATATCCACCACCTAATTCTCCATCTAATTTATTTGCAGAACCTCCGCATAATACTTCTGCACCCTCTTCCTTACCAATTTTTAAATAAGATAAAATCTTTTCAAATTGGTCATTAGAAGCTTGCGCTCCCATCATGACAGAGCCGTCCAAAGGATGTCCAACTTTGATGGCGTTTGTTCTTTCAACTACACGCTTCATGAATTTTTCATAAATATTTTCGTGCACTAAAATTCTAGAAGGACAAGTACAAACTTCTCCTTGGTTCAAAGCAAACATTACAGCGCCTTCTACTGCTTTATCAAAAAATTCATCATCCGCATCGCCTACTGATTCAAAGAAAATATTCGGAGACTTACCACCCAACTCCATGGTTACTGGAATTAAATTTTCTGAAGCATATTGCATAATCAATCTTCCGGTCGTGGTTTCACCAGTAAAAGAAACTTTGGCAATTCTTGACGAAGTAGCTAAGGGCTTTCCTGCTTCAGGCCCAAAACCAGTCACCACATTTAATACACCAGCCGGTAAAATATCTGCAATTAATTCTAAGAAGCACATAATTGAAGTAGGTGTTTGCTCTGCTGGTTTTACCACTGTACAACAACCTGATGCTAAAGCTGGTGCAATTTTCCATGTAGCCATAAGCAATGGGAAATTCCAAGGAATAATCTGACCTACAACACCAATTGGTTCATGCAAGACTATACTAACTGTAGTTTCATCGTGTTCTGCTATAGTACCCTCTTCGCCTCTAATTACACCAGCAAAATAACGGAAGTGGTCTATACATAATGGTAAATCTGCAGCCCTAGTTTCTCTCAAAGCTTTACCATTATCGATTGTTTCAACAGTGGCCAAGTACTCTAAGTTATCCTCCATCACTTGTGCAATTTTTAATAATAAATTGCTTCTATAAGTTGGAGAGGTTTTGCTCCAGGTTACAAATGCTTTTTCGGCAGCATCTAATGCCAAATCAATATCTTCTTTGCCAGATCGAGCAGCTTTGGTGAAGACTTTACCATCAATAGGTGAAATATTATCAAAATATTCACCTTTTACAGGAGGGACAAATTTACCTCCAATGAAGTTGTCGTACTTCTCTTTAAAAGTAGGACGAGATACAATTGTTGACATAGCTTTTATCGTTTTAGGTTGTAATAGTATTTAGTTTTGTTTAAAAATTATAGTATATTTAAGTCAGTTTATAGCACAAAATGGACAGCCAGTTTGTAATACAAATCATAATCTATTGTTATTCAATATTTTAATATAACGACCGATGGGGCACAGAAGACAACTTAATCCAGTAAGCCTTACCCAAGAAAAGTCACTAAAAACTTTAGTGGAAAATAGGACAGCGTATACCTTGGAAAAATGTGAACTTAATGTCTTTGAAACCCATCAAGCAACAGCATCTGTTCCGCTAACATTTAATGATTTTGTAGTGACTTCTATGTTAAGGGGAAAAAAAGTGATGCATTTGTTTGACAATGAAGGTTTTGATTATTTGCCAGGCGAAACTGTTTTAGTACCTAGTGGCGTTACCATGAAGATTGATTTTCCAGAAGCGACAAAAGATAATCCTACGCAATGTATTGCCCTCGCGATTGATCATCAAAAAATCGAAAATACTTTGGCATTTTTAAATGACAAGTATCCTCGCATGGGGGATGACTATTGGAATTTTAGTAAAAACAATTACCATTTTCAAAATAGTATTGAAATTGCCAATCTGTTGAATAAGATTATAAATATTTGTTCAAGCAGTCTGCCCTTGAAAGATGTATTAGCAGATTTAAATTTACAAGAATTAATAGTTAATATTATTCAATCACAAAACAGGCTTGAGTTAGACAAGATGGGAGAGATAAAAGGATCCACAAATGCAAATCCTTTGTCCTATATAACTGGTTTTATAAAGTCAAATATTACGGAGGATATAAAGCTTGGAGTGTTGAGTGAAAAAGCATGTATGAGTAAAGCGACCTTTTATAGGTCATTCAAGAAAGAATATGGAATAAGTCCATTGGAATATATTATTTCCGAGAAAATAAAGTTGGCAAAAACCTTGTTGTCTAATCCAAAGAATACACTTAAATCTGTGGCATTCGAATGCGGCTTCCATGATGTCAATTATTTTGTTCGATTGTTTAAAAAGATGGAATCCATAACGCCGGGGCAATTTCAACAACTTATACTTTCAAATCAAAATAGATCCTAACTAATTAGTAATACTAATCCAAGGTTACATTTCTGTATTATTTATTAAAAGTCTATCAAAATAGTAGACTTTTAATTATTTTCCTTATTTTTGTCCTATCGTCATGTGGCCGAACGGATAGGCAAGGGTCAGCAAAACCCTCAACGATGGTTCAACTCCATCCATGACAACTATTGGACTTTTTGGGTCCTTTTAATAAGCAAGCAATCCTTTACATTGGCGGTATTTCTATACCGCCTTTCTTTTTTCGCCCAAACACAAGCATATATTTTGTACATTAGATTTCTATAAAAATTTAAATTTTGACAGCTATGAAGAAGCAACTCTTGTTATCCATTTACACTTTTTTCACTACCACTTTGCTAATTGCACAAGTGCCTAATGATGTGTATAAAATGGAATCTGTTTCTAGACCAAAAATTTCACCAGAAGGAAGTTGGATCTTATATAGTCAGTCAAAAATCGATGTAGCAAAAGACAAGTCGGTTTCAAAATTGTATATGATGAGCGCCGATGGAAAAGAAACGGTGACCCTTACAGAGCAAACAAAAGGCGTTGGCAACTATCAATGGAGTCCTGATGGAAAATATATTTCCTATTTATCCAAAGGCAAAGACGAAGACAACGGCTCACAGTTATTTTTAATGGATCGTCGAGGTGGTGAGGGTATTCAATTTTCAGATATCAAAGGAGAGATTGAAGATTATATCTGGTTTAATAGTGGCAAGAAAGTCGTAATGGTGATAAAAGATTTTAATTATGCAGATACTGCAAAATCAAAACTGAGGGTTCCTTATGAAATTAATCGTTATAAATTCAAACAAGATTATGAAGGTTATTTAGACAATCGAAATACACATTTATATGTATTCGATATCAGCACTAAAAAATTAGACACATTAACAAAAGGAAATTACAATGAATCAGATGTAGCCATAAGTTCAGATGATTCTATGATTGTATTCGCTAGTAATACTACGGTTAATCCAGATAAAAATTCGAACACAGATTTGTTTTTATTGTCACTTTCAAATAAAGCAAATCCTTTGCAGTTAACTACTTACAAAGGCGCTAATAGTAGTCCCGTATTTAGTCCAGACAATACTAAAATTGCGTTTTTGCAATCTAGTTCTGAAAGAAATTATGACATGTATGACCTTGCGCAATTAGGCATCTATGATTTAAAAACAAAAACAGCAACGGTTGTCTCAAAAAATTATGATCGCGCATTCTCTTCTATTTTCTGGAGTAGAGACGGTCAATCAATTTTGTCTTTAATTGAAGATGACAGAAAGCAAAATCTTGTTCAATTCAATCTTCAATCACAAAAACCTGTACTCTTAACCAATGAGATGGGTGTATATAGTTCAATGGATATGAATCATAAAGGCGATATTGTTTTCTTGTATAGTAATTTAGAAACGCCAAATGAAATTTATAGTTTTCAAAATAAAACCTCAAAAAGATTAACCCATTTACAAGATGCAATTACATCAAAATTAAAAAAGGGCTATCATAGAGGCTTTCAATCTACTTCATCTGACGGCACGCTTGTTTCTGGTATTTTGCATTTGCCGGATAGTGGAGCAAAAAACTTGCCTTTGATTTTATTTATCCATGGTGGTCCTGTTGCACAAGATGACTATTCTTTCGATATGACATCACGTATTTACGCTGAAGCCGGTTATGCAGTTGCAACAGTAAATTATAGAGGAAGTAGTGGAAGAGGTGCGGCATTTACAAATGCGATTTATGCAGATTGGGGTAATAAAGAAGTGAAGGATATTGTTGGCGCTGCAGATTATTTAATAAAAGAAGGGGTGGCAGATCCAAACAGATTAGGAATAGCCGGTTGGAGTTATGGCGGCATTTTATCTAATTATACTATTGCAACAGATAAAAGATTTAAAGCAGCTGTGAGCGGCGCCGGAAGTTCACTAATGATGTCTGTGTATGGCTCTGATCAATATATTGCACAATACGAAGAAGAAATTGGTAAGCCTTGGGAAAATCCAAAGAAATGGGAGGCATTGTCTTATCCTTTCTATAAAGTAAAGGAAATTAAAGCGCCTACTTTATTCATGGCAAGTCAAGCAGATTTTAATGTGCCTGTTATTGGGGCAGAACAAATGTACCAAGCATTTAAATCAGAAGGTATTCCAACTGAATTAATCATCTACCCGAATCAGAACCATGGTGTTAGAGTGCCAAGTTATATTGTACATCGTCATAATGCTCATATTAATTGGTTCAATAAATATTTAAAATGAAAATAATTTTTACCTGGTTACTTTTTATTGGGGTGATTGCTGTGAATGCATTGGCGAATATTCTTCCAATTAATGGAATGAATACGGGACAAATTTCAAGTTACTACCCAAATGCTTTTGTACCAGCTGGATTTACATTTTCAATTTGGGGTGTGATTTATTTATTATTGTTTTCTTATACTATTGGATTTACATTTTATACCATTAAGAAAACGCAATATGAAAAGGCCTATTCGTTTATTCAAAATATAAACAGTCAGTTCTGGATCACTTGTATTTTAAACATGGCATGGATTATAGCATGGCATTATTTGCAGATTGAATTTTCTGTGGCCATCATGTTATTTTTTTTAGGTACACTTATTCATTTGTTCCTAAAATCACAATCGAAACTTCATCAACTATCTGCAGGCCAAAAGTGGATATTATATATCCCCTTCATGGTTTATTTAGGTTGGATTTCGGTTGCTACGATTGCAAATATCACTGCTTTATTAGTTGCTTATAAATGGACTGCCTTTGGAATAACACCAATCTATTGGTCTGCGGTGATGATTTCTATTGCATTAATCCTTGCTTGGTATATGATTTATCAATTCAAAAACATTCCATTTGCCTTGGTTGTTGCCTGGGCATTATGGGGTATTTATAACAGTCAAGGACCAAGTTCAATCTTATTGGCAAGACTCACTGCCGCAGGTATTGGATTTCTTTGCACATCTGCTCTATTTACTTTTATTCAAATGCGTAGAAAATTTAAAATGGTGTAAATTGCAGTATGATAACGAAACCCGAATTAAAAGTACTTTTTCCTGATCTAGAAGAGGGATTATATGATGCCATCTTAGAACATGCAGAAATTAAAGAAGTACCCGCTGGCTCACCTTTATTGAAAGTGGGTCAAAATATTCGCTCTACCATGATGGTCATCGAAGGGACAGTCAAATTATATCAAGAAGATGATGAGGGAGACGAATACTTTATGTATTATATCTCACCGGGTCAGGCCTGCGCCGTATCAATGGTTTGTAGTTTTCAAGCAGAGCAAAGCCAAGTACTTGCAAAAGCTTTAACTGATGTAACCCTTATTTCTATTCCTATAAAATACATGGACAAATGGTTGAGTGAATTTAAGAGTTGGCATTATTTTGTCATTAAAACTTATCGTACTCGATACGAGGAGCTTTTAAAAACAGTCAATGAGGTAGCTTTTAAAAATATGGATGAGCGACTAGAATTTTATTTAAAAAAGCAAGTAGACAAGTTTGGTTCTACAATTAAATTAACCCACCAAGAAATTGCTTCTGATTTAAATAGTTCGCGCGAAGTGATAAGTCGATTAATGAAGAAAATGGAAAACAATGGCTGGCTTGTACTCCACAGAAATAGTTTTGAATGGATTAAGAAATAAGCAGTTGAATGCTTTCAAGATCTTATAAAACAAAAGGCCTCGTATAACGAGGCCTTTTGTTTTATAAGGTTCAACTAATTTTAGTGGGGTAATTTCTCTTTGAAATAACCATAGGTCCAGGTGCCAGCGATGGCACTTAAAATTACTACTAAGATTGCGTAGAAACCCGCACCTACATGTGCAAATAAAGGTCCTGGACATGCACCAGTTAATGCCCAGCCAAATCCAAACAACAAACCGCCATAGATTTGACCTTTATTAAATGTTTTATCTGCTATTTTTATTTCTTCTCCATGTATGGTCTTGATTTTGAATTTCTTAATCAAGAAAACAGAAATGGCGCCTACTACTACTGCAGTGCCAATTACACCAAACATATGGAAGCTTTGTAAGCGAAACATTTCTTGAATGCGGAACCAAGAAATAATTTCTGCTTTTACAAATACAATGCCGAATAATATACCCACAATGGTATACTTTAAATTATACCAACCTGGATGTGTTTGCTCAGAGGCGTTTACGCAGGCGGTGTTGCTATCTATATTTTGTACTCTTTCGTTATTCATTCTTTAATTTTTTATAAGGATAATATCCAAGGTAAAATAATATTGGCCATCAAAAAGCCGCCAGCCATAAAGCAGATTGTTGCTACAAGAGAAGGCCATTGTAAATTGCTTAAGCCCATAATTGCATGGCCAGAAGTACAACCACCTGCATACCTTGTGCCAAATCCGACTAGAAAACCACCTACGACCATTATAATAAATCCACGCACAGTCAATAAAGCATCGAAGCTAAAAAGTTCAGCTGGTAACATGTAATTATAATTATTAATTCCATACTGAGCTAATTCGGTTTGTAAAGCAGGATTGACTTCAATGGGTGCATTGTTCATTAAAAAATAATTAGCAATAAATGCACCTAGGAAAATACCTCCTACAAAAAAGAAATTCCAGATTTCTTTTTTCCAATCGTATTTAAAAAATTTAATATCTGCAGGAAAACATGCAGCACAAACGTGTCTTAGGTTAGAAGAGATACCAAAAGTTTTATTGCCTAAAATAAGCAATGCTGGAACGATGAGTCCGATAATGACACCGGCTACATACCATGGCCAGGGTTGTTGAATTTGTTCGATCATATTGTGTGGTTTTTATTTACTATAGAATTTTTTAATGGGCTTATAAGGTCCATATTTATGTTGCGTTTCAGAAAAACTATCAGCATAAGGTGCAAATGCAAAGTCTAATGGTTTCTTATCATATTTTGGCCAGTCTTTAGACTGATCCTTATGAGGTCTTGATTGGCTATTGACATAAGCGGCTACATCCCAACATTCTTCTTCTGTCAATTTTGGACTTTCGTGAGAAGTTAATTGATAAGGCATATTATTTTTTACATAACCTGCAAAGTTGCTAATTCTAAATAAGCCAGCGCCATCATTATAGCTATGTGGTCCCCATAATGGAGGGTAAGCATATTCTAGCTCATCTACTGTAAGTTGACCTTCCCCATTTGCACCATGACAACTTTGACACTGCGCGGCATATACAATTTGTCCTCTTGATGGATCTGCTGCACGATCCAAGTAGGCTAATTTTTCGATGCCAGATCCATGAGGTTTGGCACCTTTTGCAACATCTTGGCCTAACCATTTGATATAGGCATAGATCGCTTTAAATTCTCTACTATTACTATCTACCGCAGTACCATTTAAACTTCTTTCCATACAATCTGCCACACGCTTATAAATACTTTCTGTTTGTCCACTTCTATCTCTAAATTTTGGATAGGTTGAAAATACAGCCCCATAATTATTACCCCAAGCTTTTGCGCCTGCTTGTAAGTGACAATTTTGACAATTCATACCATTGGTAATTTGGGCCACACTGCCTTTAGGACCCAAGTATTTAGAAGTGTGTGCAATCAATTCTTGACCATATATAACTAATTCACGTTCTTCCCCTACAGTCGTATTATCAAGGTAGATGCTTGGCCCCACCCAAGTGCTATCTGTCTTAGCAACTGTACCATCGATTTTAAAATAATCTCCGCTAATAAAACCTACGAGATAGTAGATAACAATTATAATAATGACACTCACCAGCAGTAAATATTGTCTTTTCATCTTTTTATATTTCTTATTTCCTACTATTAAATAGAAAAAGTTAATTCAAAGCTATCTAAAATCATAGGTGGTTCCTTGTAATTGTGTTAGCAAGTTAGGTGATTGATCTGTAGCAATTGTTCTGCCTTCTAGTTTTGGGGCTACAGGAGAGTTTGTTGCTAAATAATCTGTGATCACTTGGTGAAGACTAATAGAAGTAGCCACTGGATTTTTTACTTTTTCAATTCTACATAATGTATCATTTGGATCTCCTTCTCTTTCACAAGCTACAATTCGGTACAATTTATTTTGATCTAATGCTTGTCCCTTTACTTTCACCCAGTTTACTCTTTGGCCTTTTGGCTTTCCTATGGTGCAATTTACTTCCATGCCTGCAAAGCGCACAAACCATCCACCAAATCGTTTGCTTGGGTCGGTAGCGAAAGCGTTTTCTAATTCTTTTTCTAGCCAATCTATTATTTGAGCACCTGTTACTTCTCCAGTTTTTGCTGTAGAGTCTACAGGCAGCATATTCCATAAAAACTCATTTGTTATAGCAACTTGATTTTTATTGTCTGGAACAGCTAAGGGCTGACAAAATCTAAAACCATTACTTAATGCAATATCTGGTTTGAATTTCCACATGACTGCATCCGTAATTAAATTATCCATTGGAGTTTCTAAAACAAAATAGCGCACTAATGGTGTTTTACTGTAGCCAATTACTTTTTGCATTTTATTTTGATAAGGTGCAGCAGCTTTTTCTACAAGTGCCAAAGTATCTTTATCAGCAGGATATAAAACAGGATCCACATCCATTAATTCATATTCGTAAGCGCCTATTTTACCATCTTTAACTTGAATCGACAACCTGCCTAAAAAAGAGCCAAAGGCGCCACATTCCACCACTTTAGTATACTTGCCTTGAATAGGCACTCTTACACGCTCGTGTGTATCTGCGCCTAAAATAAAATCCGCACCCGCCACTCGTGGATCGTTGGCAAGGCCCACTTGTTGTGCAAGTCCCATGTGGGTCACGACGAAAATAATCCCGCAGCCCTCTACTTCTTTTAAGTATTGAATATATTTAGCAACATTGTCTGTTGCATGGGTAAATCCAATCCCTTCGCTAAAGGCAGGAGACTGACGTTTAGGCACTAAATGATCTGTATATCCTATAAATCCCACTTTAGCACCTGCAATATATTTAATCCAATAAGGCGGATAAATTAAAGTGCCATTCTCTGCATCATTGGTTTTATGCCACATATTGGCACAAATTTTTGCTGCAGTGGAGTGCCCCATATCATAGAGCATCTTTTTCTTTTTGTAAACCACTTCCCAGTTACCTGGTAAAATTAAATCATAATTAAAAGCGTTCATTAGGGGGATCAAAGCTTCTCCTTCTGATAAAGAAGCAACACCATGTCCATGAAAATAATCACCCCCATCGTATAGAATGTTTTGAGGATATTTTGCCCTTAATTGATCAATCATTGTTTTTAAAACCGCTAATCCACCACGTTTCTTATAAACAGCCTTGCCTTCTTCCCAAAAGAATTCATCATGGGTGTTGATTTGTGCATGTAAGTCGGTTGTAATGAAAATACTGAATTCATTCGTTGACTTGCTGTTGAAAATGCTATTTGCTGCAGTTGTTTTGACACCTGCTCCATTATCATTTACGCACGCATCTGCATTATTGCTGATGGAAAGGGCAGATGGCAAACCAATGCCAAGTACTGCTGCATTCTTAAGAAAACTTCTACGATCGGCAGGTTTATTTTTCATTGGTTTTATTTGAAGATGAAAATCCGCTTAAATCATAATAAATTAAGTGACTTTTATCACAATTTAACTTGATTACAACTAAATTTCAGAAATGAAAATTTAAGATGAAATTAAAATGCCCCATATCTACCTTATTGATATAGTATTTAGGGTTATCATAGGTTGTTCCAACCGCATCCTTATAAAAATAGATCAATTGAGCTTCCCATCCTTTCCAAAATCCTGAAAAAGCATATCTAGTATCTATATTGTATTGCATATAAGCCGGAAAGCTGTATTTGTTCATTCCAAAGTTTTTAATATCAGGTAAGTCGAAGTAGCCAATTCCTAAATTTAAATTTAGGGGTAAATGCTTTGCTACAAATTTAGATTTTACGACATACGCATTTAAGTCTCCCATGCCTTCGTTACGTTCACCTAACAAAAATGTGTAAAATGGATCACGCCCCCATTCTCTAGGCATCATATAGCGACCGTGCTTGGTAATTCTTGTGAAATTAAAAGAATGATCCCATTGACCTGATTGTTTACCAATTTTACCACTAATTACAAAGGAGGTTTGACTTGGATCAAAATAGGTTTTACTTCTATCTGCATTTCCACCTTCATTTAAAACAACCTGACCAATCATTTGTAGTCCATAGTAATAAGGATCAGAGGTCGAAGGCAGTTTGTCAATTTGAACTAGACTGCTGTTAAAAATGTTTTCAACGTATTGATTCCAAAATTGAATTTTATGATTTTTTAACCATCCGATTTCTGCTCCAACAAGTCCGACTCCTTTGGACTCAAGTGCCTCTTTATAGCCAGACTTGCTACCATCTACATTGACCCCAACCGAGTAGATGCCTATAGATTCGCCAGTTTTGTACCACTCCACTGTACCTCTTGGAGAGAATCGATTTAACCAACCTATATAAAATTTATTTTTATTTCTTCTATATTGTGTCCAAGCGCCTTGCACTTCTGTAGGGCGCATTCTTCCGTCTTGTAAATTAATAAAAGGCGTGTTTAAAAGTTGTTTACCAAGTGTAACTGTAAGTTCGTTTTTTTGATATTGAATATACAATTCTTCTAATCGGTCAATGTCTGTCTTGTTAGAAGGATCAGTGATATCAAATAATCCAAGCTCATATCTATTAAGGCTATTCGATAAAGGATGCGGTTTGGTTAAGTCGGATGAAAAGGCGTCATAAACAAAAAAGCCGCTCACTCCAACATGAAGGTTATGAATGGGTTTAGAGATAAATTGAATACCCCCTCCAATGGCTTGAGCAAATTCTGCTTGACTATTTTTATTAAACGTGCTACTATAAAATGACCTTATATGTCCATGCATTGTACCCATTTGAAATCGATACAATAAACTGGTACTGTCTATTTCCTTTTTCGATTTACCCCACAATTTCGGAGCTTCGTTTAATTCTTGGTGCTGCGCATCTACTTGCATTGATAGCAAAAGGACGCTAGCCATACTGAATAGCAATGGCTTGATCATAAATTCTATTTTGTAAGATTAGTGTCCGCCTCCAGTAGGGAAGAAAAGTTGTTGTGCAATGATGTACAAGCCCATGACTAAAACAAACCAACCAAAACCTGTTTTTAGTTTATTGCCGTCTATGCGCTTACTTAATTTGTCGCCAATAAAAATACCTGCTATGGCAAGTGCAGTAACACTTAATAATAAGGTCCAATCCATTGTTCTATTTCCAAGATCACCTGTAAATCCAATTAAAGATTTAGCTGCAATAATTAATAAGGAAGTACCTACCGCTTGCTTCATATGAAGTTTGCTCAACATAACCAATGCTGGGATAATTAAAAATCCACCTCCCGCACCAACTAAGCCAGTTAGTACTCCAACCAATGCCCCTTCTAATAAAATCATAGGGTAATTGAATTTTTGTTCTTCTTCCGAATTGTCTTTGTTGTTGACTTTAGATCGAATCATAGAGAAGGAAGCGGCTACCATTAGTACAGCAAATAAAATCATCATTAATAAAGACTTTGTAATTTCAATTCCAGCTATATTTCCAAGCGCAGATGGAATAGCAGGCACTAAAAATTTTCTAGTGGCATATACAGATGCAATTGAAGGTATACCAAAAATGATGGCTGTTTTTAAATTCACAAATCCTTGTTTGTATTTGGGCCAAGCACCTACAAGGCTACTAGCTCCTACAATAAACAACGAATAGGCAGTTGCTAATACAGGTTCAACATGAAATAAATAAACTAAAACTGGAACTGTAAGGATACTTCCACCCCCGCCAATCAATCCTAAAGAAATTCCAATTAATATCGAAGCCAAATAGCCAATTATTTCCATATTCTTTTATTTGACACAAAATTGCTTTTAATAAAATAAAAGGTAGGTGATAAATGTCACCTACCCAATTATTTGTGAATTTTTATTGCCGCAATGCGTATTCAAACTGAAAAATATGCCAGAACTACATTTTACCCTTTAATATTTGAGTCCAATATAAAAAAGGAAGAATATAACGTTTCAAAACAAACATACTCCATCTTTCTTTCGCTTGATTAAATGGAAAAGTTTCCTGGGGATTGTTGTCGTAATCAAATTCTGCAAGAATTAATTTCCAACGACCAGTAATTAATGGACAGCTACTATAACCATTATATGATGCAGTAATTGCATCATGTTTCATCAATGAAAGTAAGTTTTGAACTAAAACTGGTGCTTGTTTTCGTATGGCAGCACCAGTTTTACCAGTTGGCAAAGAAGAGGCATCGCCAAGTGAAAAGATGTTAGCATACTTCACATGTTGCAAACTGTGCTTATCCACGTCGATCCATCCGGCAGCATTTGCTAATGGACTATTTTTTACAAAGTCAGGGGCTGATTGCGGCGGCGTTACATGAATCATTTCATAATCAATCCAAGTCTCAACTTCTTTATTGCTTTCTCCAAACCCAATAAATTTAGCTCTTTTATTTGCCCCATCAATCTCAACTAATTTATTGTAGTAATTTTCATTGATATGAAATTTTGCAATCACTTTTTTAAGTGCATCTTCAAATTTTTTTACCCCAAATAATTTAGTGCCGCCAGACCAAAATTCCACCTTTATTTTATCTGATAAATTATTACGTTTAAAATAATCTGCAGCGATATACATTATTTTTTGAGGCGCACCACCACACTTAACCGGCGTATGTGGGCTTGTGAAAATAGCTCTACCTGACCTAGCGTTTTTCAAACACTCAAAAGTGTAAGGCGCGGTTTTAAAACTATAATTTGAACAAACACCGTTTTTTCCTAAATTTTCTTCAAGACCTTTAACTTCGCTCCAATTCAATTGAATGCCAGGTGCCACAATTAAAAATTCATATTGAATTTGTATGCCAGAGTTTAAAGTAATTTTATTTTCGTCAGGCTGAAAGCTTGACACAGCTTCTTTGATCCAGTTCACACCCTCTGGCATTACTTCTGCTTCTGTTTTTTCTGTGTCTTTAATATCATAAAACCCACCTCCTACCATGGTCCATGCAGGTTGATAATAATGTTTTTCAGAAGGTTCAATGATGGCAATATCTAAATTGACCTCTTTTCTTAATAATTGTGCTGCAACTGAAATGCCAGCATTTCCACCTCCAATAATTAGAATTTGATATTTGGATTCCATAAATTTATTTTATGCCATAAATATAAGCAAGTAGAACTTTTATCAAAGTGATATATATCACTTTATGACAATCAAGTGCGTAGTAAATTTAGTGTCTAAACATAGATAATGAATCAATTTTGGAATCAGCGATATGCTGAAAACGAGACTGTATATGGAAATAAACCTAATGCTTATTTTAAATTAAAATTAGATGCATTCAATGATGTCGGCACCATTTTATTGCCTGCCGAAGGGGAAGGCAGGAATGCCATTTATGCTGCATCCCAAGGTTGGGCAGTTACAGCGTTTGATTATAGCGAAACCGCAAAGGACAAAGCATTAACTAATGCAAGTCAAAAAAATTTACAGTTAAACTATACGGTAGTGGACATTCATCAATATCAGGCAACTAATTTATATGATGCAATTGGATTGATCTATATTCATTTACCTACAGCAGATAGAATTGTTTTTCATCAAAAAATCATTGACTCTTTGGCACCAGGAGCAATGTTGATTATGGAAGCATTTTCTAAAGAACAAATACATAATCAGTCTGGTGGTCCAAAAGCAATTGAACAATTATATAGTATTACAGAACTGCGTCATGATTTTGAAAGTCTTGATATGATTGAGTTAGAAGAGATTGCAACTGATTTAGATGAAGGTCCTTTTCATCAAGGCAGCGCAAGTATTATAAGATTGTTTGCAAAAAAGCCCTTGTAATCATATGATTAAAATCATGTGAAATTTATAAAATAATTTTTCAAGCGTGATAATTGTCACGGTGGATGGCAATTGATCGTTTCATCTTTGTGTTATCAAATTTTATCAAAACATTTAAAAATACAATTATGAAAATCGAACAAATTTACACTGGTTGTTTAGCTCAAGGTGCTTACTACATCGAAAGTAATGGAGAGGTTGCTATCGTGGATCCATTAAGAGAAGTAGCCCCTTATATTGAAAAAGCAAAGTTAGATGGCGCAAAAATCAAGTATGTTTTAGAAACACATTTTCATGCTGATTTTGTATCTGGACATATTGACTTAGCGAAAAAGACTGGCGCAACAATTGTGTATGGTCCAACGGCAAAAGCTGGTTTTGAAATGCATACTGCAACCGATGGCGAAATTTTATCATTAGGTAAAGTAAAAATTAAAGTAATCCATACACCAGGTCATACCATGGAAAGCACTTGTTTCTTATTAATAGATGAAAATGGTAAAGAAACAGCCTTGTTTAGTGGTGATACTTTGTTTATTGGAGATGTAGGTCGTCCTGACTTAGCGCAAAAAGTAATAGCTGAATTAACCGAGGATATTTTAGCAGGTCATTTATTTGATTCTTTAAGAAACAAAGTGATACCTCTAGCTGATAATATCATTGTGTATCCTGCACACGGCGCAGGTTCTGCTTGTGGTAAAAACATGAGCAAGGAAACAACAGACACTTTAGGCAATCAAAAGAAAACGAATTATGCTTTAGATTTAAAATTGACCAAAGAACAATTTAAGGCTGCTGTATTAGATGGCTTAGTGGCTCCTCCAGGCTATTTTCCTTTGAATGTATTAATGAACATACAAGGATATGATAGTATTGATAAAGTATTAGAGAGAGGACAACATGCTTTGAGTCCTAAAGCTTTTGAGGCCGCAGCTAATGAAACATCTGCTTTGATTTTAGATACAAGAGATGCACAAACTTTTGCTAAAGGCTTTATTCCAAATTCAATAAATATTGGTATTGATGGCAATTTTGCACCTTGGGTAGGCGCCATGATCCCTGACATCAAACAAGAAATCTTGTTGGTAACCGATGAGGGTAGAGAAGAGGAAGTGGTGACTCGTTTAGCTAGAGTAGGCTATGACTTTACCATTGGATATTTAAAAGGTGGATTTGAAGCTTGGAAAGCTGCCGGTGAAGAAGTGGATACAATCGAATCTGTTAGCGCTGATCAGTTAGCTGATCTATTAAATAAAGATTCAAATGCAGTTGTATTAGATGTAAGAAAAAAATCTGAACACTTTAGTGAGCACATTTTAGAAAGTGAAAATGCGCCTTTGGATTTTATCAATGACAGCATGGCTCAAATTGACAAAAAGAAAACCTACTATGTACATTGTGCAGGTGGCTATAGATCTATGATTTTTGTTTCTACCTTAAGAGCAAGAGGATTTGACAATTTAGTGGATGTACAAGGTGGATTCAAAGCATTGAAAGATAGCGGTAACTTTAAAATCTCAGATTATGTTTGCCCGTCTACAATGCTATAATAAAAAATAATTTAAAACACAATCAATAAAAGGGCGCATAAATTCGCCCTTTTATTATAAAAAAACAATAATATGGAAAACGTAATGAATGCTATTAAAAATAAAACAGCTACAGTAATTGATGTAAGAAGTCCTATGGAATTTGAATCTGAGCATTTCCCTGGAGCTCAAAATATTCCATTAGAAGAAGTTGCTTTCAAAGTGTCTGAAATCAGTGCAATGCCTAAGCCTATTGTAGTGTACTGTCGCAGTGGAAACAGAAGTGGTATGGCTAAGACGATGTTAAATCAACAAGGACTTACAGACGTGTATAATGGCGGAGGCGTATATGACATGTTAAATATCATTGCTAATTCATAAAATTATTTGAAAGAATTAAACGAGTAATGTTGTATATTGAATCATCGTTTGATTTAAAATAGTAAAAATGAAAATCTTATTAAAGCTTATACTTGCTGTTTCGTTCTTGTTTTTTATGTCGCCAATTGTATCGATTGCACAAGATGTAAACAGAACACATAAGGTGGTGATGCAATTGAATTCAGCAGATACAGCAACTTGGTCAGGAGTTATTGGTAATATTCGAAATTTTCAAAAAGTTTGGCCAGGTAAAGTTGATATAGAAGTAGTTGTACATGGAAAAGCATTGAATTTCTTAGTAGCTTCAAAATCGCATTTGATTGCTGATGTTGAAGAAATGACCAAAAAAGGAGTTGTTTTCAATGCCTGCGAAAACACAATGAATAAATATGGTATTAAGAAAGAAATGCTCATAACCTCTGTAGGTTCAGTTCCATCCGGGGTGGCTGAATTAGTCATCAAACAAGAAGAAGGTTGGAGTTATTTAAAGACGGGATTTTAATTTCAAATCGATTCGGTTCTTTCGGTATAGCTTATATAAATGTTTACAAAACGCAGTCATATTGACTGCGTTTTTGCTTTTATTTATTACCTTTCAACCCGATATAATACGATATGGAAAAAGAAGCATTACATTATCACGCAAAAGGAAGACCAGGGAAAATTGAAGTAAACCCAACTAAGGAAACTGCCACTCAGAAGGATTTAGCATTAGCCTATTCTCCAGGTGTTGCTTCACCTTGTTTGGCTATTGAAGCCGATCCAAGTAAAGTATACGATTATACAACAAAAGGAAATCTTGTTGCTGTGATTTCAAACGGTACAGCTGTTTTGGGATTAGGCGATATAGGTGCATTGGCAAGTAAGCCTGTAATGGAAGGAAAGGCTGTATTATTTAAAATATTTGCAGATATCGATGTTTTTGATTTAGAACTAGATACAAATGATGTAGAAGAGTTTATTAGAACAGTAAAAATTTTAGCGCCAACATTTGGTGGAATTAATTTAGAAGATATTTCTGCACCAGATTGTTTTGAAATCGAAGAAAGATTAAAAGCTGAATTGAATATTCCAATCATGCACGATGATCAACATGGTACGGCCATTGTGAGTGCAGCTGCGCTATTGAATGCACTTGAATTAATTGGTAAAAAGATAAATGACATTAAAGTAGTGATTAATGGTGCTGGTGCTGCTGCTACTTCTTGTGCTAGTATCTATTTGGCCTTGGGTGTGCAACGCGAGAATTTATTCATGTTTGATTCCAAAGGATTAATACATGCAGATCGTGATAATTTAGACGGCCGAAAAAAATTATTTACCAATCAAAACATGCCAATCACATCTACATTAGAAGAGGTGTTGGTGGGCGCCGACATGTTTTTAGGTTTATCTAAGGCGGATATATTAAATGAGGCAATGCTTCAATCTATGGCAAAGGATTGCATTGTTTTTGCATTAGCTAATCCGAATCCTGAAATTAGTTACGAAAAGGCCATGCTAGCAAGACCGGATATAATATTTGCTACAGGCAGAAGTGATTATCCAAATCAGGTAAATAATGTGTTGGGCTTCCCTTATATTTTTAGAGGAGCTTTAGATGTTAGAGCGACTAAGATCAATGAGGCTATGAAATTAGCGGCAGTGCACGCATTAGCAGATTTAACAAAAATGCCTGTTCCTCAGGAAGTCATTGATATTTATGGCGGGTCACCAATAAATTTTGGACCTACCTATATTTTGCCAAAGCCATTTGATAATAGGCTTTTAAAAGTGGTATCAAATGCGGTTTCAAAAGCTGCTATTGCCTCTGGAGTTGCACAATTAACAGAAATTTCAAGCTAGTTTTTATATTAAAAGACAAACTTGTAGATTTGTGATATTTGTCACAATTATTAGCATTAATAATAGGCACCTTTGTTTTCTGAACATTTTTAAAAACTATTTCAGAAAACAGTTAGGACAGATTATTCAAATTCAATAAAAATTATTATTATGTTTTTTCAACACGTTTACGACAAAACTTTAGCTCAAGCTAGTTATTTCATTGGTTGTCAAAAAGCGGGTGTTGCTGCGGTCATTGATCCCAAGCGCGATATAGACACCTATTTAGAAATTGCGAAACAAAATAATATGCAGATCACGCATATTTTTGAAACACATATTCATGCCGATTTTTTAACTGGCTCAAGAGAATTAGCATCAGTGACTGGCGCTAAAATGTATTTATCAGACGAAGGTGGTCCAGGATGGGAATATGAATTTGCACATGAGGGTATGAAGCACAATTCAGAAGTGATGGTGGGAAACCTAAAAATTCAAGTATTACATACGCCAGGACATACACCAGAAAGCATCAGTTTTTTATTAACAGATACACCTGCAAGTAAAGAGCCGGTGATGTTATTTACAGGTGATTTTGTATTTGTTGGTGATATTGGTCGTCCAGATTTGTTAGAAAAAGCGGCAGGAATAGCAGGAACACAAGACAAAGGTGCAGAGCAAATGTATCAGTCAATTAATTTATTTTCTGATTTGCCAGATTTTATTCAAGTATGGCCAGGACATGGAGCAGGATCCGCATGTGGCAAGGCTTTGGGTGCAGTTCCAAGTACAACAGTTGGTTATGAGAAAAAAAGAAACTGGGCATTCCAATATGGCGCAGATAAGGCCGGCTTCGTTCAATTTTTATTAACGGATCAGCCAGAACCGCCTAAGTATTTTGCTAAAATGAAGGAATTGAATAAAGTAAATCGTCCTTTATTAACTGAAGTTCCAAAAATCAAAGAATTGAATGAAGTTGATTTAAAAGATGCTTTAAACAAGGGCATTAAATTAATTGATACGAGAAATAAATTAGAATTTCAAAATGGCTTTATCCCAGACAGTATTAACATTCAAGGAAACAATTCTTTTGCAACTTGGATGGGATGGTTTGTTACTTACGAAGAAAAATTTATTTTAATTGCTGAGCCAAGTCAAATAGACGACTTAACTAGAAAATTAATGCGTATTGGCTTAGACAATATTTTTGGATTTATTGATGCCAACAAAATCTCACAAGTATTTGCTGGAGCTTTATCAAAATCAAATATGATAACCATCGATGCTGTTAAAGCAAATACAAATGCAGATATCATCGATATTAGAGGTGTAGCTGAGTTTAACAGTGGTCATATTGCTGGCGCAAAAAATGTATTTGTAGGAACCTTACTACAAAATTTAGATAAAGTGCCGAAAGACAAGCCGGTCATTTTGCATTGTCAAGGTGGCGATAGAGCAGCCATTGGCTATTCTTTATTGATGAAAGAAGGGTATACAAATATTGCTAACTATAGCGGCGGCATCAATGAATGGGTAAAAGAACAACAACCTTTAGTGAGCTAATCGCTCAACAATTGAGCCTTGGTTTTGTTATGGTAATATGAAAGGCGTTAAAAAACAAGATTTACCAGAAAAGATTTGCAAAACCTGCGGTCGTCCATTTAGTTGGAGAAAAAAGTGGGAAAGGTGTTGGGACGAAGTTCAATATTGTAGCGAGGGGTGTAAAAAACATAAAATAAAAAGATAGCGCGACGAATTCGTCGCGCTATCTTTTTGATATCTTATTGCCACTTGTTTTTTGTCTACTGCATTTAAACCTTATTACATCGGTGCTTCTCAAAACTGCATGCTTTGTTTTTCTAGAAGCCATACGTTTACGCCACATTCTAAAACTCGACGGCTTTGAATTGGCGCGCATAAATTCAATCACTTCTTTTTCGCTTAATCCAAATTGAAATTCAATTGCTTCAAATGGCGTTCTATCCTCCCATGCCATTTCAATAATGCGGTCTCTATCTTTCTCTTCCCATTCTGGTCTTAAAATAGGTGCTGCCGGTCTTGGTTGGATCATGGCTATTTTTTCCATTGTACTATTTCTTTTACTTTAATGCTGTTAAAAATTTTTCTGCATGGTTCAAATGTGTAGCTCTTTTATCTTCTGGCATTTTATCCCAAGTACTTAATAACATGGCCCACCTTGGATTCTTAGCAAAAACAGTTCGTTGTTTGGATAAGAATCGCCAGAATAAACCATCCCAGGTGGCTTGCCAATCTCCTTTAGGGAAATCACCCATCTTCATTAAATAATTAGACCCACAGATATAAGGCTTCGTCGTAATCATTCCGCCATCCGCAAATTGTGACATACCATAGACGTTCGGTACCATCACCCAATCATAAGCGTCTATATACATTTCCATAAACCATTGGTACACTTCATCGGGATGTATTTCACAGAGCAACATAAAATTACCTAAGACCATTAGTCTTTCAATATGGTGGTTATAACCAGACTCAAGCAGTTTTTTAATGCTTGTATCTATTGGTGCAATACCTGTAGTGCCTGTATAAAAAGAAGCGGGCATTTTTCTAGTAAAGCTCCAGAAATTTCTAGTTCTTTGCTGACTTCCTATTTTACGATAAGTCAATTGCACAAATTCTCTCCAGCCCGTTATTTGTCTTACAATACCTTCGATACTATTGATTGGCGCTTTTCCTTTTTCATAGGCTTTTAAAAGCGCCATTAAAAAGTCACTAGGCTGAATTAAACCTACATTCATTAATGGACTTAGTACACTATGAAATAATGTTTTCTCCGCTACGACTATTGCATCCTCGTAGATGCCAAATAAATCAAGCTTTTCTGCAATAAATAAATCCATTGCTTTTTTTGCATCTGCATGTGTGACAGGGTAGTATAAATCTTTTCCGATAGTTTTAAATGGCGCCTCCGATTTTCCTGGATTGGTTTTGAACGCCGCTTTCACATATTGTGTCGCCTCTTCTATATACTTATTGGAGCCAAAAAAATGAATAGGAGGAATAGGTGTATTTTTAGGAATTTTTTTTCTGTTTTCTGCATCAAAACTCCATTGTCCTCCAACAGGACTTCCATCTTTTTCAATTAATATATTTCTTTGTTTGCGTTGTTCAGTATAAAAACTTGTTTGAAAATAAGTTTTCTTGTGACCAAGCAGTTGGACATCCTCTGGCAGGTTGTTTAAAAAATTTGGACTAGGCAGGTAGTTTAATTCTATACCATTCACATTTGCCGCTTTTTTTAATTGTCGATCTAGCCAGTTATCACAAGGATCATACAATTTGATTTTTTGAACCCATTTAGATTGAAGCATTTTAAATAAAACGGCAACATTGGATTGCGGATCATGCGCATCAATATAATGACATTGGTATCCCTTTTGAACAAGTTGATCGGCATAATATTTCATAGACGCTCTATGAAATAGTAGTTTTTGTTGGTGAAACTGGTACTGCAGAAAAAACAGGTCAGACTCGATGATGTAAAAATCGCCACCTCCTTCCCCTAATTCGGTCTGGTCATATAATTGATGCGGAAAAACGAGCTGAACTTGCATGTATTTTAAACATTTGTCAGCCAAAATTGTTCAATATAGAACACGATTAATTGACTTCAATGAATACGACCTATACGGCCCTTTTAGATCAGGTAAACGCATATCATCCTGGAAAATATAATGCAACGAGAAACTACACCAATGGAGCAGTGACGGCGTGGTCGCCTTATATATCGAGGGGCTTTTTAAGCCCTGTTATTGTAATGGAGCTATTGAAAGCAAAATACACCAAGCAAGAATGGATAGGATTCATGCAGCAGATGGCATGGCGGGAATATTTTCAAAGAGTTTGGCAAGCAAAAGGGAGCGAAATTTTACAAGACTTAAAATCCTCGCAATCGAATGTGCTATTATATGATTTGCCCATTCCTCTTAAAGAAGCAAGTACAGGCATCATTGCCATTGACAAGGCAATCAATAATTTATATGACAAAGGATACATGCATAACCATGAACGCATGTATGTATCCATGTTGCATTCAAATATTTTTAAAGCAGCATGGCTGCCGGGCGCAAAATGGATGTACGCACATTTATTGGACCATGATCCTGCAGCTAATTTTTTAAGTTGGCAATGGGTAGCTGGTACCTTTAGTAGCAAGCAGTATGTGGCTAATCAGGAAAATATCAATAAGTACACCAACACAAAGCAATGGGGTACATTTTTAGATACTGCATATGAAAATTTATATAGCGCTATTTTTAATGCAAAAGGCGAACTTGATTATAGCTTCAAAACAACATGGCCAAACCCTTTGGATCAAAAACATGAACTGAATTCGACAGAGATTTTACAAAACATAAAAATCAAAAACGCCACAGCGCTTATTGATTTAAATAAAATTAATTTTAACAATCCATTTTGCATTTACAATAGTTTTAATCTAGATCCGCTGTGGCATAATCAGGAGGAGGCGAATAGAGTCTTATTATTAGAGCCCGATCATTTTAATCAGTTTCCAGTTACAGAAAAAGTAGTACAATTTGTGGTAGATTTAGCAAAATCAAACATCCATCATCTGCAAATTTTTGTTGGCAGCTTTGATGCATTCATTGAATTAATCCAAGCTGAAAAAAATAAAGTAAATGGCACTTTTGTTACCGAAGTGTATTTTAAAGAACATCCTACGACGCAACATTACCAAGGTATCCAAGAACAAAGAGATTGGTTGTTCCCAGAAGTGTCTGGTTATTTCCCAAGCTTCTTTGGGTATTGGAAAAAATGTGAAAAATATTTGAAATAAAAAACGCTCCGAAATTTCGGAGCGTTTTTGCAAGTAGTTTTAAATAGACGTATTATTTTTTACGCTCTATATCTCTATTTAGCTCATCTATATCTACAGGGCGTTCTGTATTGTCTCCCAATAAATACTTAGAGAAATAATCTGCCGTTCTCCAGAACCAATATTCGTTCATATCTCCAAAACCATGTCTTTGAGTAGGAAGAATCAACATATCAAAACGCTTATTAGATTTGATTAGCGCATTGACTACTCTTAATGTATTTGCAGGATGAACATTATTATCAATTTCACCATGAATCAATAATAATTTTCCTTTTAAGTTTTTAGCTAGATCAGGATTTTTATCAATCATATAACTGAAAGTGGTATCGCCTTTTTCAGAGATATTTTCTTTCACGCCATGGTGTTTTTCACTCCACCATCTATTGTAAACACTGTTGTCATGGTTTCCTGCGTTACTCACTGCTACTTTAAAAATGTCTGGGTAAACCAACATGGCAGCAGTGCTCATGAATCCACCACCACTATGTCCATGGATACCTACTTTATTGCGATCAATGAAAGTAAATCTATCCGCTAATTGCTCAATCGTAGCTTTTTTATCGGCTAAGCCATAATCTCTTAAATTACCATAACCATAATTGTGGTACCACTTGCTTCTTGCAGGGTGGCCGCCTCTGTTACCCATAGTCACTACGACAAAACCCAATTGAGCTAAGCGATCGATGCGATCCATTCCTTTACTGAATGTTTTATTCACTGATTCAGTTTGTGGACCAGGGTAGACGTATTCAATAATTGGATATTTTTTAGTGCTGTCAAAATCATAAGGCTTATACATTACGCCATACAAATCGGTAATACCATCATCTGCTTTTACCTTAAATGTTTCTGGAAATTTATAACCAGTTGCAAATAAACTTTTTAAATCAGCAGTCTCTAAGTCCATAATTTTTCTGCCATCTGCACTGTGTAAACTTGAAACTGGTGTTGTGTTTACTCTAGAAGCATTATTCACAAAATAGGTATTGTTGTCATTTAAGCTAATGCTATGGTCAAAATTGCCTGCATTTAATAATTGTAAACCTGAACCATCTAAATTGATTCTATACAAATGCATATAATAAGGATCTTCTTTACCACCACCTGCTAATGATTCTTTACCATTTGCTGTAAAGTAAACCACTCTTTTTGCTTCATCCACTCCAATTACTTCTTCAACATGCCATGCACCTTGTGTAATTTGATTTTTTAATTTGCCTTGCCCATCATATAAATATAAATGTGCCCACCCATCACGCTCACTCCATTCAATTAATTCAGCACCATTTTTAATTAATTCAGGCTTTTTGATTTCAATTGAAGTGTTCATTTCTTCGGCAACTAATACTTTTACTTCGCCTGTAGTTGTATTCACAATACATTGGTCAATTTTTTTCAAATCACGACTTGTTCTAGCAAGGTATAATTGCTCGTTGGTTCCCAACCAAATCATTGGTTTAAACTCATCGTCTCTCGAATTAACAGCAGCAGACTTATTCCATAATGCAATATCTTGATCCTTGTATTGAGACACATTGATTTCTTTGTTGGTATAGTTGGTCATATCTACCAACATCAAATGGTCAACTGGGGCTTCTTTTTCGCCCGGCATCCAGTATTTGTAAGTTTCAAGTGTTGGTCTAGGATCAGCAATACTATTGATCACCCATAAGTCTTTTACTTTTCTATTATCTACTTTAACGATAGCAAGCTGTTTGCTATTTTCACTCCAGTATCCAAATACAGGCTTTCTTTTATTTTTATTTTTTTCAACATCAACGTTTGTTTCTCCACCACCGCCAGCGCCACCTTCGCTATGCCAGCTAAAATTTTGAATACCATCTTTTGTGATTGCAGTCTCTACAATCGTACTATCCTCTTCGTTTATCAAGGCTTTTTCATAATTCGCCTTGTCCATGTAATAAAGGTTGTAGTTTCTTCCGAAAACAACTTTAGACTGGTCTGGTGAAATATTTGCCCAGCTTGGTTTTCTTTTTGACTTTTTGAATCCAACTAATTCATTGAGTTGAGCCGTCAATAAATTGTATTCGAAATAAAATACCTTTTTGATTTTTTCTGCTTTCGCATCTTTTTTTGCACCTGGCTTATCTATATCAATGGAGCTTTTGATTTCAAACTGAATCCAATTCTCGTCTTTAATAAATTTCAAAGAATCAATTGGCAGATGCTGTGCATCAAAAGGATCTTTCACAATCTTTGTCAGCGCAGCAGCTAATTGCTCTTTATCAAACATTTGCTTTTTCTCATTTTTTGTTGGATCTACAATTATCCATTGCTTTCCTTCACTTGTCTCATATACATACCAAAATTTATTGGATTGCTTAAGCCAGTGTGGGTCTACTGATAAAGAGAAAATCATTTTATCCAATTTCTTTGGAGAAAATCTTGCAGCTAGATCATAGTTTGCCTTTTGTTGACCAAAAAGGAAAAGCGGCAAGGCAAATAATACTAGAAAAAATTGTTTACGCATAGCTAAATATTTAAGTGTAGAAAATTAGCTCTTTTTTTTGAATTAAAACTTAAATTGTGATGAATACAACCCTATGAAAAAAATCCTATTTATAAGCTGTCTCTTACTTACAATTGCGGGCAATCCAATAAAAGCACAAAACGCTGAAAACTTTCAACCGGCCTATTTTGCAGATGAAAATAGAAAGGAAAAACTTAAAGCAACAATGCCTTTAGTAGACAGTTTATATAAGGCTTATGCTATAAAACACCATCTTCCAGGATACGCTTTTGCGATCGTTTTAGACGGCGAAGTTTTATATAAGAACACAGGGGGATGGGCGAATTTGGAGGAAAAAATTCCTGCAAATTTCGAGACCATGTTTCGAATTGCATCCATGTCAAAAAGCTTTACTACGATGGCGATACTTCAATTGAGAGACGCCGGTAAGTTAAAATTAGATGATCCTGTAGCACAATATATTCCTGAAATCAAGGACCAAGTATTAACAAAAGATGGCGGCCAAATCACCATTCGACATTTAATGGCACATCAGGCAGGTTTTCCAGAAGACAATCCATGGGGGGACAGACAATTATCCGATTCCGAAGCAGATTTAATCGCACTTATCAAAAATAAATTGTCGTTTTCAAATACACCAGGCACCAATTATGAGTACAGTAATCTTGGATTTGCCATGTTGGGATATATCATTCATAAAGCTTCTGGCTTAACCTATGATGCTTATATCAAACAATCCATTTTAGATCCATTAGGGATGCAACATACTACTTACGAGTATAGTACCATACCAATGAACAATTTAGCAAAGGGTTATCGAACAATCAAAGGAGCGTGGGTCAACGTGCCTTTATTAAAAGATGGCATTTACGGTGCTATGGGCGGTATGATTACATCGATTGACGATTTTGCAAAATATGTCGCATTACATCAAGCTGCATGGCCTGAAAGAAACGAAGCAGAAAATAAAATCATAAAAAGAAGTACGGTCAGAGAAATGCACCAACCATATACATTCATCGGTTTAAATCCATCCTATCAATTTCCTTCAGGGAAAAGATTGGCAACCACAACCAGTTATAGTTATGGATTAAATTGGATGCATGACGCCGAAGGAAAAACAAGTATCGGACATAGTGGAGGATTGCCTGGCTTTGGAAGTAATTGGCGCTTCATGCCTGAATATGGAATAGGAGTTGTCTTTTTTGCGAATCATACCTATGCACCTACCTCAACCATGAATGTAATTATATTAGATACATTGGTAAATCTTGCGAAATTAAAACCAAGATTAGTAGCCGTTTCACCAATACTTGCAAAACGCCAATCGGAGTTGGTTAAATTATTACCAAACTGGGATAATATCCCTTCGATTTTTGCTGAAAACTTTTTTGACGATTATTTAATAGATGAATTAAAGTCAGAAGCAAAGAAGTTATTCGAAAAAGCAGGTGCAATTAAATCTGTTGGGAAGATGATCGCTGAAAATCAGTTAAGAGGCTATTGTATACTTGAAGGCGCAAATCAAAATCTAAAACTAAGCTTTACATTGAGTCCAGAAAATCCTGCATTGATACAAGAATACCATTTAGAGCTAATCAAGTAATATCAATATATAAACACTTAGTTACTATGAAATTAAAAAGCACCAGCCCCCCGGCTAGTGCTTAACTTATTCCAACCCGATTCAACTTATTGCATTGGCGGTCTCTTTCTGCGCATCATTTCGTTGCGCATTTTATTTAGTAATTCTCTGTCTACTTTTAAAGCTAGGTTTATACGCTCCTCTGATTTCAAGATTGGCGTTAAATCTTTTTTAAATTTCTTTCTAATTACTAACATGGCTTCTTGAAATTCAATTTCATCATCCTTCTTCTCTTGCATCAATTTTTTACTAGCATCTCTTTGTTCATTGTAAACTGGCCAAAATTTTTCAGCTTCCTCTGGCGTAAGATCTAATTTTCTTGTGATGAATTGTATTTTAAATGATTCAAGTTGCGCTCTTTGTTCTTTGCTCATGCGCTCCATAGGAGGCGGAGGCATTGCTCCATTTCGATGCATTGGTCTTTGTTGTGCATTCGCCAAAAGCATAGTTAGTACAAATGCAAAAAGAAAAAGTAATTGTTTCATAAAATTATATTTAATCATTAGACATTTTATTTAAGAAAAAGTTTAATTCGAGATTTATTATAAGCGCCATAAATCGAAATAAATTAATTATTTAAATTTACTTCAGTAGCAACAACTTCAATGGCATCATTCCAATCTACTTCAGCTACTACTTCATTGTCATTTAAATAAGCTTCAATTGCTTCATCAGGTAATGCTTCAATTTGTACTATTTCGCCATGCGGAATTTCTTTGTTGTTGCCATTGTCATATAAAAGATAGCCGGTAGCAACTACTAAAATTAAACTTGCCGCAATCAGGTATTTTTTTTGTGCAGAAAAAATCGATAAAATTTTCGCTTGCTTAGGTGCGTTCTTTTCTGCTTGAATTTTACGCATGAGATTCAACTCAAATTCATCGAAGTAGCCATCCGGCACTTGATTATTTTTTGCTTCAAAGCTTTTTAATGCAGCTTCTAATTCTTTTGAAATGATTTCGTTTTCCATGCTATTGTTTAGACCTCTCTAAAGATCAATGGTTTAATCTAGTTGTATTAATTCTGTCATTTTTTTAACGGCTTGGTGGTAATTGGCTTTCGCCCCACCGACTGTTGTCCCTGTAATAGATGCAATTTTTTCATAATCCAAGGCTTCGAAATACCTCAACATGAACACAAAGCGTTGCTTTTCAGGCAATTCTGCTATGGCACGTTCTAGTTTTATTTGGATTTGACTTTCTTTTAATGATTCAGCATTGGAAGCCGGTTCAATTTCAAGCGCTAGTCCGGTTTGCTTGGTTTGTCCCTGAATCCGCTTTTTTTGAGCTATAAAATTCAAAGTCTCGTTATAAGCCACCCTGAAAAGCCAGGTACTAAATGCACTTTCTTGCTTAAAGCCATCTAATTTATGCCAAACCTTGATCCATACTGCCTGAGCAATGTCATCGGCATCTGCATGGTCCATGACCATTTTTTTGATCTGAAAAAAAACGGGTTCCCTATGTCTTTTTAACAACTGGGTAAATGCGTTTTCTTTCGATTCGCCAGCTTGAAATTGTATGATAAGTGCTTGATCGGTCATGCTTATTGAAGTTAGACCAATAACAATTCAAAAGGTTTAAAACCCAAAGGTTATTTGCTTAAATATTGTATCTAAATTATTACCCCCCCCCAAAAAAAATTAATAGAAGACTATAATTTAAGGAGGGTCTTTACATATTGATGCACGCCATTTTGAATTCTAATATAATAAACGCCAGCTAAAAGGTCAGCACCATGTACTGTAACGCTGTTCATGCCAGCATAACTATAATTGGCATCTACAAGCAATTTGATAACCGTACCTGTTGAATCCAACAGTTGAACAAGTGTATGCCCACCTTCGGTTTTAAATTCTATTCTAGATTGTTGTGCAAAAGGATTTGGATAAGCTACAATCATGGCATTTTTTTCAAAAACCGGATTCGCCATCTCAACAGCACAAGCGCTCGCATTGATTAAGTTTAAGCTTGGAAACTGCTTCAACATAATTTGCATATTATCGGTTTCCTTGACACAGAACCAATGTTTTAAAATGGAATTATAAATGGTTCTAAAGTCATGCTGGTAGGGCACGTTGTCACTTACTGAGACGGTGGTTGGAATAGTTGGGTTTTCACCGAATACACCTCCTCTCACATTTTTTCCAAATAAAAATAAAGGTGCAGCAGCACCGTGATCGGTCCCCCCGCTTGCATTGGATTTAATTCTTCTTCCAAATTCAGAGTAGGTCATTCCAATTACCCTATCTTCTATTTCTTGGTTTTTAATATCATTCTGAAATGCCCCAATTGCTTCTGATATAGCCCCTAATAAATTTGCATGTGTTCCAGTTGTTGTATCCGTTGCCACGGCTTGACTAGCATGCGTGTCAAAACCGCCATAGTTCACTAAGTAGATTTTTGTTTTCAACCCACCCTTTATTAATCTTGAAACAATTTTTAATTGATTTGCAAGACTTGTGTTTGGATAGATGCCTTGTTGTGTAACTGCGTCGGATGCGGCTTTTATTCTACTTGCATATTTATTGGTTTGCTTTGAGATTCTTCTAATAAAACTTAGTTCATAACCTGCATTGGTATTTGGAACTGCTTGCTCGGTTGCATCAAATAAATTATAAAAAGAATTAGGGTCAGAAATACTCATACCCATATTCACCATTGGACCTTGGCATGTGAGTGAAGTAATTGAGCCAATTTGAATGGCCAATGGATCGGTGTCTATATCGTTTGGATAATTATCTGGATAGCCTGGATAATTTGTATCAAGGAATCTGCCAGCCCAGCCAGTATTTAAATATTCATTACTATCAGAACCACTCATCCAAATATCTGTGGCTCTAAAGTGCGAAAAATTGGGTTGTGGGTAGCCGACTGCTTGAACAATATTAAGTTGTCCTTCATTAAATAGTCTTTGCATCGCAGTCATGGCAGGATGTAAACCTGTTGCAATATTGCCTGCTAAAGAAAGGATCTTTTTTTCAGGGATAGCAATATTTGATCTTGCATTAAAATATTGGCTGTATTGACTAATAGGTAGCACCGTATTTAATCCGTCATTCCCGCCATTTAATTGAATAATAACAAGTACCCTGTCGTTATTTACTTTTGCTAAAACTTCAGGCTCAACCATGCTATGACTATTAAGCACATGAATTGGGTTGCCGCTGATTACTGTTGGAGTTAATACTGCAAGACTATTGCGTAAAAAAGTACTTCTTTTCATTTAACTTAATTGATAGTCTGGCAGGTTCATAATATATTTTAGTAAGGTCTTCAATCTATTATTTACAAGATTGAAATTGATGGTGGTCTGGTTGTTCTTATAATTATTCCACGCGTCGGTCCAGTAGTAATCAGATGTTTGACCACTTAATAATATTTGCTTCTTTAAATTATCTTTTGTGGCTTGATCAATTTCTGTAGAAATTAATAAATCAAATAAATCTTGAATTAATTGATTAGGATCTGCCGGATTACTTGAAATAGTTTTAGCAAAAGAGATCGTATCTATAATGACCCTTCTTCCATTTCTGGTGTACCCGGTTTCAATCATTAAGTCGGTGAATTTATTTCTTTTAGGCAAAGTGTCTGCATTGATCCACAATTCATAAAATTCTGGAGATTGATAATAGGCGGGCCATCCGGCCACATTAGGTGGATCAACAGGGTTCTGCCCAAAACTAATTAATTGACTCACCATATTGTTAAAATGTACATACGCATCTGCGTAATCTGTTATTGCATTAGGGAAGACTACATTTGTTTTTCTTAAGGTTCCAATAACATGATCGAAAGGGCTTTTTATTTGACAGCCAATATAGATTGGGTCATAAAAATGTGCACTATTTAAAAGCGCAGTTAAAACTGGTTTGATTTCGAAATTATTGTTTTTAAAAATTACAGCCAATGGGGTGATGATATTTTTTTCGACAGTTTCATCAATATGATAATAAACAAACCATCTGTAAATTCTTCGACAGATATATTTAGCCATATCCTCTTTTTCGAAAAGCATGTCTATAAGTTCATCTGTTTCGGTCGCGCCTGCTTGTCCCGTTTTACCAGTTATGACTCTATTATTATAATAACTAGAAAATTGTTTATTTCCGGTATCATGTCTAGCTGCGTCAAAATAACTTGTATAGCTAGCATTGATGCGCCATCCCGTTAAAACCCTTGCTGCGGCTTTTACGTCAGACTCTGAATATTGAATTGCATTATCTTTCCCAACTGTGAATAATTCTTGTAATTCTCTACCATAGTTTTCGTCAGGTGCAGATGCAGTATTAAGGTAGCCATTTAAATACCTTAACATGCCAGGGTCAATAGTAATGGCTTTCACCATTGTTTTAAAATTCCCGAGTGCATTTTTTCTTATTGTATCATGATGTTGGTAAACATAATTTGCATTTGAGATTGTATCTGCTTCTGTCCCAAAATGATTAGCCCAAAAAAGCGTCATCTTTTCTCTGATACTAAGGTCTTGATGGATCATGACACCAGTAAGCCATTTTTTATAACTATTTCTTCTTAAGCTATTGATTGTACCATCGTTCGTGGGATTATTAATCCAAGTGTTTCCAGGTGCAACAGAAGGATCTATAACGGTAGCTGTATTGTATTCATTAAGAGGAGGTGCTGGAAAAGGAGCGACAGGATTTAACAATTCTGTTACGGAGGCAACTAAACCCTTTGCTAAAAAGGATTGAATCTCGGAATGCTTTGCCCCAAATAGCACTCTATTTAATAAATGAGTCGTTGTTTGTTTGGTCCAGGGTCCTTTAAATGGTTCCAGTCCTAAACTACTTGAAAGGGGGCTTTGCGGCATGCAAGTTATTTATAGCAATTTAGACAAAAATTAAATTCAAAAGTTTAATTGCGTGGCATCATCCCGTCTATCAACCTTTTTTTCATTTACAGCTAAAATGAAATTATCTTTAAAGCAATTCTAAAATGAATAATATGAGAATAATAAAATTAATATGTATTGTATTGCTAATGCCGTGTTTAGGGTTTAGTCAGTTGATCGACAAAGTGATTACAAAAATTGAAACAGAAAGAATCGAGCGTATATTGGCATCGGACGAAATGGAGGGACGAAGAACCTTTAGTCCTGGGATCGACAAAGCGGCTGCATTTATTGCTAAAGAATTTGAGGCAACAGGTCTTAAATCAATGAAAGGAGATAATAATTATTTACAAAGCTTTTCTATCATTAGACCAAGGTTCATTAGTTTGAATGCAAGTTTAGATGGAATGCCTATAGACAACAAGCAAGTCATTGTTGTAACAGTTGAACCTGAATTAGCCATCGATGAAATGGCAGGCTATAGCGTTATCAGAATTTCAGCGACAGATAATTTAAGCCAAGCTGCAGGAAATGTAATTAGCGCAAATCAAAAAACCATCGTATTGGTGGATGAGGCACACGCACAGAATTTTAACAGATTGATGCGTTTAAAAAATAATTTATCAGCTAATCAAAACACCGCTGTCTTTATTCTAACAAATTCTAATCCAACCAGCTATTCGGTTAAGGCAAGTCATCAAATTGAAAAAATGGCGTTGTCAAATGTAGTAGCGATGATTCCTGGAAAAACATTACCAAATGAATATGTCATATTCTCTGGACATTATGATCATTTAGGTATCAATACAAGAAATATGGTGAATGGAGACTCTATTTACAATGGTGCAAATGACGATGCTGCAGGTACAACTGCAATGATTATGTTGTCAAAATATTACAAAGCATTAAATAATAACGCAAGAACAATTTTGTTTGCTGCATTTACTGCAGAGGAAGTCGGTGGCTATGGTGCAAGTTATTTTTCAAAGCAATTGGATCCATCCAAAGTGGTGGCTATGTTTAATATCGAGATGATTGGAACAGAAAGTAAATGGGGCAAGAACAGTGCGTATATCACTGGATTTGATAAAACAAATATGGGTGCTATTTTACAAAAAAACTTAGATGGTTCTGATTTTAAATTTTATCCAGATCCTTACACAGAACAGAATTTATTTTACCGATCAGACAATGCAACCCTTGCTAGACTTGGCGTAGCTGCACACACAATTTCTACTTCAAAAATGGATTCTGAACCGAATTACCACAAAGCGTCAGATCAAATTGAAACACTTGATTTAGACAATATGAATGAAATTATTAAAGCAATAGCGCTTAGTGCTCAATCAATTGTTGCAGGAAAAGATACACCAAGTAGAGTAGATACAACAAAATTAAAATAATAATTTGCCACATTATAATAAGTACATATTAAACAATAAGTACGCATAAAAAATTAAGCCCTCAACAAATACCTATGAAGCAATCTATAACAGTTTTATTATTGACTATTTGTTTTGCAGTGAATGCGCAGGTCAAAACCTATTTTCCTGCTCCAGGAATTTGGGAAAAAAAAGCCCCAAGTAGTTTTCGTATTGATAGTAGTATAATCGGTCAAGCGATTGAATACGCTATTGGTCATGAAACTAAATACCCAAAAAATTTATTCCTTTCACAAGCGATGCAGTTTGGGAAAGAACCCTTTTCGGATCCAGTTGGTCCAATGGCAAATAGAGGTCCTGCATCAGGGGTGATTGTATACAAGGGTTATATTATTGCAGAATGGGGTAATCCAAATGCAGTTGAAATGGTAAATAGTGTTACTAAGAGTATGTTATCAACGGTGGTGGGTTTAGCTGTTGACAAAGGCTTAATTCATTCAATAGAAGACAAAGTAAACCCCTATTTGCCACCTATTGAATTATTGAACGAGGGTAATATGATCGAACAAAACCCTCTTTCAAAATCTTCATTTATTTATCCATTTGATACAGAACACAATCGAAAAATTAATTGGGAACATTTGTTAAGACAAACGAGTGATTGGGAAGGTGTTTTATGGGGCAAGCCAGATTGGGCAGATCGTCCTTCTGACAAACAAGAGGAGTGGACCACAAGAAAACGATTTGAACCAGGCACTGTTTATAAATATAATGATACAAGGGTGAATGCTTTGGCCTTGGCAGCGACCACAGTTTGGAGAAAACCATTACCAGAAGTTTTGAGAGAACAAGTAATGCAACCAATTGGTGCAAGTAATACTTGGGCATGGACTGGTTACAAGAATGCATGGATTGTATTAGACGGAAAGATGATTCAATCTGTTAGTGGAGGTGGGCATTTTGGGGGTGGATTATTTATGAATGCTTATGATATGGCTAGATTCGGGTTGCTCACTTTAAGAAAGGGCAACTGGAATGGCAAGCAAATTCTTTCAGAAGGATGGATAAAAAAATCCACTACGCCAACTACTGTACAAACAGGTTACGGATTTATGAATTATTTTTTGAATACAGATCGTAAGATGTACCCATCTGCACCTGCATCTGCATTTACGCATATTGGCAATGGCACGAATGCGATTTATGTTGATACCGAAAACGACTTAGTAGCCGTTATTAAATGGATGGACGATAAATCTATCGACGGGTTTTTAAAATTAGTTTTATCGGCTTTGCCTAAGCAATAGCTCAATCACCAGGAACGGCTGGTGAATTTCACAAGGAATGGTATAAAACGATTTAATAGCATAAAGAAGGCACGCCATTTGGCGTGCCTTCTTTATGAAAAAGCGCTTATATAATAGTAGCTAGTACTGGTATTTTTTTGCTTTTTGTAATTTGTGAAAGCTTGTATAAGAAACAAGTAACAATCCAAAAAACACAATTGCCATAATCGTATTACCTAATGGGTCGTTAATGGCAACATGAGCGACTACTGCAGAGATATATAAAATTCCAAATCCTACATAGGCCCATTCTTTTATGCGCGCAGGCACTGCTGGAACAATTAATAACACAAGTCCAATCAATTGCCCGATGCTTATTTCAAGTCCAAGCCAACGAGGAATGCCGACATGTTTAGTACCTTCTATGGCCATCTCTGAATTCATAAAAATTGCCGTAGAAGCGAATAAACAAATAATGCTAGTGGTTATCCAATAAATTATTTTAGTTGTTTTCATTTTGTCCGATTTTTTAGTAGTGATAAATAAAATAGTTTAATTAAATTCACAAACAATTTACAAATAATTGAACATATTATAAAATTTCCAGTCAATTCTGACTATCAAACAAGACGATTTATGAAAAAAATATTCTCATTTACTTTGTTGCTTATTGTAGGTTACAATACATCCCTAGCCCAATCATCAAATCTCAACCCATCAAATGATTCCGAAAAAGAAGTGAAACAAGTTATTAATAATATGTTTCAGGCGATGAAGCAAGCGGACACAGTTTTATTAAAAACATGCTTTGCAGATAAAGTAATTTTTCAAACAATTTTAAATAAGCCAGAAGGTGCCGTGGTTAGCAATCAATCTGTCAATGATTTTATTCAAAGTATTGGCAAGCAAATGCCTAATATTTTAGATGAAAGAATTGAATTTGGTGCAATTCAAATTGAGCCTTTGATGGCTACCGTTTGGACGCCATATAGTTTTTATTATAAAGGGAACTATTCTCACAAAGGTGTTAATAGCTTTCAGTTAGTGAAATTTAAAGAAGGCTGGAAGATTCAATACATTATTGATACTAGGTATAAATAAATCAATCAACGCTTTCCAATAATACTATTCCAATCATATTATTACAATATATCTATTCCAATAATACTATTGCTTAAGTCCCTTTAAATACTGCTGAAATTGCTGCGGTTGATTAGTTGTAATCCATTCTATGCCTTGTTGTTGCAGTATTTTTAAATCTGCAATTTCGTTCACAGTCCAAGAACCAGTTTTCAAACCAGCTTTGATTGCTTCAGTGGCAAGGGTTTCATTTTTCTTAAAATTACTATAATGAAAATTGATCCCATCAAATTGATGCTGCATTACCTGATTGATATTAAAGTCTGCTTCAAGGTATAAGACAGTTGCGGTAGGTTGTTTTGCTTTAATCCAATCTAAGATATCCGCACTAAAACTGATGTATACGATCTTGTCTTCGATTTGTAATCTTTTTGCCAATTCCAAACTACTCATCGTTGCTAAACGGTCTTGACCTTTATCATTGATTGCCGCTTTAATTTCACATATCAATTTTGTATGTGCATTATTGAGTATTCCTTTTTTATAATAGTTCTCTAGTAAAGGCAAATCTTCGCCATTAGACAACTTGTTTCTATTTAAATAAGCATAAGTATTTGTTTGAATGGTGTCCCCGTAATAAGTTGGGTCATGATTCACAACCAATATACCATCCATCGTCATTCTCACATCAAACTCTGCCCCATCACATTTTAACTCAATCGCTTTCTCCAAAGACGCAATTGAATTTTCAGGCAAATTGAATTCTTTCCAAGCACCACGGTGTGCAATGATTTTTGTTTTCTGTGCGAATGATGAACTCATAAGTAAGATTAAAATAAGACTAGTGAATATTTTTAACATAAGTATGATTTGGCAAATTGATACATAGTAAGCGCGGCCCACTTAAAAACCTAGCAACTATTTTGTCATTAGTTTAAACATTAAGGTACTAAACAATTATTGATTAAACAGCGTTTGAAATAAGTTGTTATTTAATTAACTTTGCGCTCTCAAAATTAAACGATGAATCCAGCCATTCAGCAACTAAAAAGCGCGATAGAGCCAAGTAGGGCAAAGTTATTAGAACACCCGGTTTACCATCAAATACAAACCTTGGCTGAATTGCAAAAATTTGCCCAAGTGCATGTATTTGCTGTTTGGGATTTCATGAGTTTATTAAAGTCCTTACAACAAAAATTAACCTGTGTGCAAACACCTTGGGTGCCAGTGGGTTCTGCAAATACAAGGTATTTAATCAATGAAATTGTGTTGGGAGAAGAATCGGATGTAGATGAGTTTGACAATCGCATAAGTCATTTTGAATTATACCAACAAGCGATGCACCAAATGGGTGCTTCAACAACCGCAATTGAAAACTTAATTAAGGGGATTCAATCTGGCAAATCGATAGAACAAGCTATTTCGGAATTAGATTGCGCCAACTCAATTAAAGATTTTTTAAATTTTACCTTTAAAATTGTGAACCATGCCCCAGCGCATGTACAAGCTGCAGTCTTTACATTTGGTAGAGAAGACTTAATTCCAGATATGTTCACAAGATTATTGGAAAAGCTGGTTGCTGAAACCCCAGAAAAAGTATCCATTTTCAAATACTATATCGAAAGACATATCGAAGTTGATGGAGGCCACCACAGCCATTTGGCGCTTGAAATGGTATCTGAACTTTGTGGAGACGATGCTGCAAAATGGAAGGAAGCACAACTAGCTTCAATCGAGGCTTTGCAAATTCGTGCGAAGCTTTGGGATGCTGTACTAGCTTAGTTTTAAAGAAGTGAAGTACTTGCAATTTTAAATTGCCTCGAACTCTCCTTTTTCAGTATTTTTTCTGACTTTATCCGCTTCAAAATATTTTCCATTCATAGCGATATAAACGCCATGTGGTAATATTTGTGTAAATGCCAAGGCACTCCCTAAATTGAAGAGCCCATCAGAACTGCCAAATTTATAAGGGATCATTGCACCAGTAAGAACGATTGTTTTATCTGGACAAGTCTTTTGCAAATACAATGCAGTAATGGTCATGGTATCAGTGCCATGTGTAATCAATATACGTTCTGCATTCGTTTTATTACAAGCGTCAGAAATCAACGCTCGGTCTGCATCCACAAAATCTAAACTATCTTTCATCATTAAAGAATCGATCGACAAATTTAGTTTGCTTCGACCTAGATCAAGCATTTCATGAAGATGGGTATCTTTAAAATAAAGACTACCGTTTAATTCATTGTACTCTTTATCAAAAGTACCTCCAGTGACAAATACTTGTATGCTTGCATCCATAAAAATTATTTTGGGTCCATCCACATTTCTTTTCTGTCTAACCATTTGTTATCAGAAAAAGATTCTTTACTAGCCAAAGTTCGTGTAAATTTTTTAATTGTTTCCGTTGAACTTGCTTGATAAGCTACCCCACCAATGATATTCAAGGCTTTATTTAAATATGTTTCGTATGGGTTTCCTAGGGTTTTATAAGGCAATACATTATCTGCAATTGTATAATTAGGAAGAAATCCGTTTACGGTTCCATAATTGGATTCGCCAATGGCGTTATTGGTTATGAAAGTAATTGGTTGTAATCCAAAATCCCATCTTTTACTTGGATCGGTCAATGTAAATGAGCCTACATTTTTACCATAGGTATGTTCTCCAATAAGTATGACATCCATAAAGGGTTTTAAATTATTTATTACGAGTTCACTTGCAGAAGCGGTGTTGCCAGCAATTAGTACAAAAACTCGATTCAATGTTCCTAAATTATTTGGTTCAGATTTAAATAAAGTTTCAAAAGCGCTAGCGCCTGAAGTTCTCTCGAGATAAGCAGTGTAGGTTTTATTATATACTTTTTTATTCATTAATTTGCCCACTTTTGCCGCGGCATCTTTTACGGTCAAATTGGTAATTAAATCAGAAGAAACCACATAGCCTCCTCCGTTATACCTGAAGTCCAACACCAATTCATTGACACCAGCTGCTTTAAATCGACCAAAAATTGCTCTTAAACTATCGTCATAACTTGTTAAAAATTGACTGTAAGCCAGGTAGCCAACTTTTTTACCAGACCAAGCAATGATCGTGTCGGCTAAAATCGGATTGGTTTGTAATTCAACTTTCGTAACTGTAACATTTCTACCATTGCTTACAAATGCACCATTGACGAAATCACCAAGACCTAGTTTTAAAGTTTGATTCGATAAGATATTTGTATAATTTGAATTGGTAATGGTTTGATCATCTACTTTTAAAATGATATCCCCTCTTTTTAATCCTGCTTTTTCTGCAGGACTTCCTTTTAAAACATATGCTAATACAAAAGCTAGTGCCGTTTTTGAATCATCAGTATAAAATGCATTGTTTTTAATTCCTAAAACGGTGCTCACGCCATTCAATTGGTTTTGCAGGTTTGTATAACTTTCGTCAATCCAAGAAAAACGATCTGTTTTACCGTAATCGTTTAATAGGGTATAAAAATAATCAGTTGGTTTAGCACTCGTGTTTGAACTTGCAAGGCTCGGCATATTTGTATTCCACAAATAATAATAACTCATTGCTTCGTGTATCCAAGTATTGGCTGCAATATTAGGATTTGTAGTTGTCTTTGGGGGCGTAGGTGCCGGATCAGCCACGTCTTTTTTACATCCAATCAAAATTAAACTAACTAATAAAAATAAGAATAGCTTTTTCATAATGTTAAATGATTCAACGTAAATTTAATCAAACAAATCTTAATAGGAATAAAAAATATACCCTACTAATTTGATAGACAAATAAAATTGTCTAATTTTAACCCCTAATACGGTATCATTTACGAACAAAAAATCGATGATTCCGAAAAATTCAATCTAACAATGAAACAAATCTTTTTAAGCACTTTATTTTTAATAGGCATTACTTTATCAAGTATTGCTCAATCTAATCAAATACTTGCAGAAACAGAAGCATGGCATGCTACAAGAATTGCTGCTTTAAAGCAACCCAATGGCTGGCTGAATTTAGAAGGTTTATTTTGGTTAAAGGCGGGCGTAAATCGCTTTGGATCAAATAAGAACAACGACCTAATATACGCTAATCCTGCGTTTCCGTCTTATCTAGGTGATTTTATTTTTGATGCCGGCAAAGTATTTTGGAAAGATGCAAAAGCAGAAAAGATCACTATAAAAAATAGTGCTGGCGCGCTTATTCAAAATACTAGTTCACTGAATTTATTAACTGAAAAAGAAGGAGAATACACATGCCAGTGGAAGGATTTTGTTTGGATTGTAATTAAAAGAGAAGACAAAATTGGCGTTCGTTTCAGAAACCTTAAATCAAAGACATTGTTATCATTCAATGGCATTGAAAGATTTCCGGTAGATCCTAAATGGCGTGTTAAAGCTAAAGTGATTCCGCAGGATCAAAATCCATTGATGATCATGAATGTATTAGGACAAAATACAGCACAAAAGCACGGAGGACAGCTTGTTTTTGAACTAGAAGGAAAAACATATAAATTAGATGCGATAGACGAAGGGGGCGTTAGGTTATTTATCACTTTTGCAGATGCGACATCGGGTAAAACAACCTATGGATCAGGTAGATTTGTTGAATTAGAGAAGCCTGATGCCAATGGAGATACCTATATTGATTTCAATAGGGCTTATAATCCTCCTTGTGCCTTTACAGAATTCGCCACTTGCCCATTACCTCCGGCACAAAACAGGCTGACTATTGCGATTCCTGCTGGAGAAAAAAAATATGGACATCATTAAGGTCTCCATTAACTTTGGCATCAAATGCAAGAACTGACGCCATCCAATCCTCCTATCATTGCCGTTATCGGTTTAGGCTATGTGGGCTTACCATTGGCCTTAGCATTTTCTAAACAATACCAAGTGATTGGCTACGATTTAGATAATGCAAGGGTAGATGCGCTCAATAAAGGGAATGATATTACGCTTCAAGCTACCGAGGAAGCGCTCAAATCAAACCCTCAATTAGTTTTTACAACTACATTATCGGAGATTTCGAAAGCGACCATCTATATCGTCACTGTTCCAACTCCAGTTCATACAGATAAGACCCCCGACCTTAAGCCGTTGTTATATGCAAGCAATCAAATTGCAACTGTATTAAAAAAAGGCGATATCGTAATTTACGAAAGCACTGTTTATCCAGGATGTACGGAAGAAGATTGTGTTCCAGTGCTAGAAAAAAAATCGGGCTTAAAATTCAACCTTGATTTTTATTGCGGCTATTCTCCAGAAAGAATTAATCCAGGAGACAAAGTCAATACATTAACAAAGATTAAGAAAATAACCTCTGGTTCAACCCCGGAGATTGCCACATATATAGATCAGTTATATTCCAGTATTATTACTGCAGGTACTTATCTCGCTCCCTCTATTAAAGTAGCAGAAGCGGCTAAATCAATTGAGAATGCTCAAAGGGATATCAATATTTCTTTTGTAAATGAATTGGCTTTAATTTTTGATCGCATGGGTATTGATACACATGAAGTACTAGCTGCAGCAAGTACAAAATGGAATTTCTTACCATTCAAGCCTGGATTAGTCGGCGGACATTGTATAGGGGTGGATCCTTTTTATTTAGCACATAAATCAAAATTATTGGGTTATCATCCACAGGTGATTTTATCGGGTCGTAATGTAAACGATCAGATGAGTTTATTCGTTAGTGATAAATTAATTCGATTATTGGAACAGGCTGGTAAGTCAATCGAAAGCGCACATGTTTTAGTGTTAGGGGTGACGTTTAAAGAAAACTGTCCAGATATAAGAAATTCAAAAGTTTTCGAAATCATAGATTATCTAAAAAATAAAGGCGCAGTAGTAGATGCATTTGATCCTTTTGCAAATGCAGAAGAGGTATTGATTAAGCAAGAAATTAAGTTAGTGACATCGCTAAGTCAATATGATGTAATACTATTAGCAGTAGCACATGATTTTTTCAAAGCATTAGATTACACCCTTTTGAAAAAAGACGCAAGCGCAGTCCTTTATGATACAAAGGCTTTTTTAGATAGATCTATCGTGACAGCTAGATTGTAAAAAAATAATTTTACTTTTGATCGCCTTAAGCTGCAAATGTAAAATCCAAGAAAATATTCATTTTATTCATTACTACATAAATAATTTCTAATGATAGAGTCAAAAAGATTCGGTTCCAAAAAAGCGTTAATTGATATCGACGAAACAATATGTTTTTATACAGATAAACGTGTGTATGAATTAGCAGAGCCAAATTTTGAAAACATTGCTAAAATCAATAAACTATACGAGGAGGGCTGGCATATCACCTATTGGACGGGAAGGGGTGAAAGTTCAAAAAGAGATTTAAGGCCTTTAACTTTAGAGCAATTGACTAAATGGGGCTGTAAATTCAATGACTTAATTACAGGCTATTGCCCTAATGGCGGAGCAGTGAAACCAAATTTTGATTTAGTCATTGATGATAAGGCAAAACGAATCGAGGAATTATAACTTTAATACAAGTGCTTCTAAATAAACTTGTATGCTAATAAATTTGTTTCAATTTTAAAGGGCCAATTTGGCCCTTTTGTTTTTTCTAGCAAAGGGCAAATAGAATAACCAAAAATGGGAGATGGCAGCTAGTTCAAATGTAATTAGATAAAAAGGCCATTCGCCAATTATAAGTGGATTAATGGCAGTTGGACGTGCCCTTAAAAACATATAGTTAGTGCCTATTGCATAGTTCATAATGCCCACAGAAAGAACCACGAATTGAGAGTAGCCAAAAATCTTCAACCATGATTTTGGTCTTGGCACAAATCCATTGTGTTTGACCATGTATAAAACCACTAACAACAAACCACCATGTCCGATAAAGAAGCTGTAAAAATTATAACCAATAACGCCGGTGTTAAATTCTGGCGTAAGTAAAGCGTGTATCCCTCCCAATAAACCCCAGTAGTATACAAATTCGCCTAGTAGTTGATTTTTATTGAAAAGATAAATGATGCAAAGGATATTACTAATACTACAAAGATGGGCAGGAATGTTTTGTTGAATATTCCATATCCCATTGTAGTAATTATAGCTTTGCTCAATTAAAAAATTAGCCATCAATAAAATCGCAATAAATAAATCATATTGCTTGATTTTAATTCTGCTGATATACTTAGGTAATTGAATTAATACAAAGATAATGGCGCTAATCAATAAAATACTTTGCCACCATAGAGGAGAAAAAGTAGCAAGTGTAATTGATTTTTCAAATTGCATAGTGTCGTAATAGTTTTCGGAATACCGTAATGGGCACAATTTAATTCATTCTGCCTATATTCTAACTTCTCCCGCATTAAACTATACATTTAGACTATTTAAGAAGGGGCTGAAAACCTTGCATAAATGTTCCATTCGTATAAACGAGATGAGATTTAGATCAAATCTAGCTGATCTGTTGTTTTTTTAATAATGCAAAATAAATACCAAATACAACCAACGCTTAAACAAGTATATATCTGTGATCAGCAATCTATTTATGCAATGGGCTGCAGTCAATTGGTCAACGCGCATCCAATGTGCAATGGCTTTCAGGTATTAACCTCTTTAGAGGATATCACTCATATTGATTTATCAAGAAATCAGGAGTTGTTAATTATTGATTGTGCAATGTTCGACCTGAGTTTGTTGGCGTTGCGTCAAAAAATTAAAATACTGCAATTAAATTGCCCTTTAATTATTTTACTCAACGAACAGACAACCGATTACACCCTTTATCAGCTGTTAGATTTAGAATTTGAAGTGATTGTTTCAAGAACGATGTCGAGTTTGGAATGGAACAAGGCGGTTGAAATGGCTTGTCAACGCAAAGTTTATTTTTGTAGTCATACGGCAGAAAGAGTGCTTTCACTTACGCAAGGCATGAATCAAATAACCTTAATTGAAAAGGTACAATCTTTATCTCTTTATGATAAATTCATATTGATTAGAATTTGTGAAGAAGCTTCAAGCAAACAAATTGCTGGAGAATTAGGACATAGCAAAAGAACCATTGAAGGGCACAGGACTAGACTCATGCAGTTATTTGAAGTAAAAAACGTAGCTGGATTGGTTAAAATCACATTGGAAACCAAGTTGTATGACCATTACCTATCTAATCCAGGATGGTACGCTAGTTTTTTATTTGCTAAAACATCTTCCTTATAATAATGAATGGTTTTGAATTGTCCATTTACAAAACCGTATGCTTGATCGGTGAAATTTTTACTTTCAGCAAATCTACTTTGGCCACCTGTAATGATCGTTTTAGCTTTTAGTTTTTCCCCAAATTCTACAGCTGCAACAAAGCTATTACCAGTATAGCCATAGCGTTTAACTGTATTTGGATGACGTCTACTTTCAAATGAAGGCAAGGCGCCCCATTTGGAAGAAGCTTGATTGACTGCTAAACTAAATGCGTTGTCCTCAAAATTTTTGCTAGGACCCACTCTTTGGAATCTATTGATATCGCCCCATTTGATTTCCCAACTACCATACCATTTTTCAAATTGATCTAAAGTTGTTTCTAATAATTTAACCTTGGTTTCAAAAGGCACTTCTAGGTCCATACGATTGTATTTTTCTAAAATTTTTGTAGCAGCTTCTTCGGTATCAGCAGGTGGTATTTCTGTATTCCATTTTGTAGCCCACTCGATGGCAATACTTGTAGCAATCGAATTCGTGTCTGCAAATCGATCCCAATTAGCTAAATACTCAATTGCTTTTTTTGTTCTTGGAGCTAGGGTTGCTGTTTTTGCATCTTCCAAAAAGCGAGGTAGTAAAATATCAAAAGCGCTCAATTTTTTATTGTAACCAAGGGCAATCAGTTCATCTAAATTAATTTTATCAATTTTAGACAACAATGCAACTGCAGTAATGCCTCTTCCGTTTTCTCCATCTGGCGCCATATAAGCTGGAAAGTTAATCGCCCTGGGACTTTGATCTCCTGCCACAGTAAATGGTGTTGCATTACAATTTTGCAACCATCCATTTGCCGGGTTAATGCTTTGAACAATCTCGTTTAATGAATGAATATTCGTCCAATTGGTTGCTTTGGTAGTGCCATCTACTGGTCTTGTATAATCGAATTTTGGATCACGCTTAGGCATAAAATTTCCATGCCAATAAGCAATATTGCCTGCCGCATCTGCATAGACTGTATTATTGCTATTATTGGCTAATAACGCCATTGCCTTTGTATAATCAGCTAAATTTTTTGATTTTGTTCTTAACCAACATTCTATCAATGCATTTAAGGATCTATTGTTTTCTTGTAGGCTTAACCATTTGCCTTTTTCCATCCCCATCACCGGGCCATGTATTGTTTTATAAGTGTCGAATGATTTTGTTTTGATCCTTCCGTTATCCAAATATTTAATTTCTATTTTTCTTTCACCAATTTTTTTGTTTTCCTTTTCGTAGGTATAAAATAATTCGTTATTTATTTTTTGAACCTGTTCTTCATACACATCCGCCACGTCTGCATAACTACTTGTATGCATCCATCCACAATTTTCATTGAAGCCTTGGTAAATAAAGAACTGGCCCCAAGTAACCGCCCCGTATGCATTTAGGCCTTCTTCGCTTACCATATGCATTTCTGATCTAAAATAAAAAGGAACATGTGGATTAATATACAACATAGCGTTACCACTCTTGCTATGCTTTGGACCAATTGCAAAACCATTAGATCCTTTTAAGGTTTTTTCTTCCATGTCGTAATTAGGCTGTTCAAATACAATCTGTTGTTTTTCAAAATGATTATTTCGGCTAACCGCATTTGGATTGGCAAATAATTGTTGACCATAAAAAGCTTCTACATGTTTTTCTGTAATACCTGCCGACCTTGTTGGTGAAACACTGCCGTCGGTCCACATTAAATGATACCATGGCTTGAATTTTGTAAGGACAACTGGCTTTACTTCAGGATGTTTATATAAATAGTAGTTAATGCCATCTGCGTGTGCGATTAATAATTGCTTGAACCATAAAGGGCTTTTTTCAAAGTCCTTCACCGCCTCGGCACTATCCTGAATCAATTGCATCATCAAGTCTTCATAGATCATTTTAGGTCCTTCCATTTCGGCACGACGTCCTAACATTTCTAAAAAATTCTTTTCTATCTGCGGAAAGTTCTCCTCACACTGAGCATACATCAAACCAAAAACCGCATTTGCATCGGTTTTTCCATACACATGTGGAATATCCCATTCGTCTCGAATAATGGTCGTTTGCTTGGCATGTTGATTCCATCTAGCCAATTCGGCATTTGTTGGTTTTTGGGCAAACAATGAGTTGCTTGCAATTGCTAGTACAAATAGAAAAATAAGTTTTTTCATATAATAATTTTAGATACGCTCTCAATTGTTATAGATTCTATTTTGATAATAACTTTCGGGGCGTATTGTCTGTTTGGTTTATAAACCCCAAGTCTTTATTCTTTCTAGATTGATTCTTGCACATTCTATTGGTGCAATACCTTGATATGATTCCTGTTCAATAATAAAATGCTGCGTACCTCCAATTGACTTAGCTAATAAGCTTACTGCTTTTGGATCTACAAGCCCATTGCCTAAAATGGTACTATCATGCCCATCGTTCATTTCGCCAACAGCCACTTTGATTTCATCTTTTACATGTACAGATGCAAATCTGCCAGGATATTTTTTAATCCAATCCATGCCTCTTGCACCAATGCCAAACATATTTCCAAAGTCTAATTGTTGGATTACTAATTCTGGGTCTGTTTCTTTTAAGATGATATCATAGATCAATTGGCCATTTACTTTTTCAACAAATTCAAAATTGTGGTTATGATACCCAAACTTCATTCCAGACTCCTGACATAGTTCACCTGATAAATTAAATATTTCTAGCTGATGCATTAATGCATCATAAGAGGTTCTCACTTTTTCATCCATCCAAGGACTTATCACATAATCTTGACCAAGGGTTACCGCATCGTCGATTGTATATTTCCAAGCGTCGGTAAATTCTTTTTTTGTTTTATCCCAATGCGATGCATTCATAACGGTATGCCCACTTGGCATTTGCATACCTAGGTCCGATAAAATCTTTTTAAATTCAATCGCAGTGTATCCGTAAAATTTTCTGTTAGAATAATTAGCATGCTCCACATATTGGTAGCCCATTTTTGACAAAGCTTTTAAAGTGCCTAATGGATCTTTAAACATCGTATCACGCACAGTATATAACTGAATGCCAATTTTTATTTTCGATTCAGCTAAAATATTTTTTGACCATAAAGCATTCGGAGTAAGACCAATACCTAATAAGGCTAATCCACTGTTTTGTATAAATTTTCTTCTTGAGTTTTGCATAGTGCTTAATTGAATACTTAAACTTACAAAATTTCGCGTGGATGCGCGCGAAAAAACAAGAGAGGCGGACCAACGGTCCGCCTCTCTTAGCTGTCCCAATATTAGGATGCCAGGGAAAGCTTATTCAGTTACTTTGGTATTTTTAACCGGCTTCTTATCCAAGTATTCCTTGCGGTCAACTTTTGAATTACCTGTTACCATCTCATCTAAATTGTCGCCCTTATATAAACGACCATTTTTCATGATGTATTGAATACTATTGGTGTTCTTGATATTTTCCAAAGGATTCTTGTTTAAGATAATTAAGTCAGCTAATTTACCTGCAGTAATACTTCCAAGGTCTTTATCCAAGCCAAGACTTTCAGCACCTAAAATAGTAGCTGTTTTTAATGCATCTAAATTGCGCATACCGCCAGACTGCATCGACCATAGCTCCCAATGGTAGCCCAAGCCTTGTAATTGACCATGACTTCCAATACCTGCAAGTCCACCCGCTTCAACGATTTGCTTCATGCTCTTAGCGTGCTTTTGAAACACATGTTCTTCTGGAAGGAACCAAGTTGCACGACGTCTAGACTTACTTGCTAATTCTTCATATGGCGTATAGTACTGCATCTTCTCATCACCATACACATTCTCTGTTTCGTAATAATAATTCTCAGCCCATGGTCCACCATAAGAAACCAATAAAGTTGGTGTTACTGCCATCTTAGAAGTGGCAATTGTTTTAACAACGTCATTGTATAAAGGATAGATTGGTAAAGAGTGTTCATGACCAGGATAACCATCTATTAAATTAGTCATATTTAATTTAAAGTCCAATCCTCCTTCTGTTGTAGGCATTAATTTTTGATTCTTAGCCGCTTGAATTACCCATTGTCTGTGCTTACGATTACCCACTAAATACATTTTAATGTACTTTGTATTAAAATACTTACTGTATTGTGCTAATACAGATTCAGCTTGTGCAGAATCTTTTAAATTATAAGACCAATAACCAACACCGGGACCAGTTGAATAAACTCTTGGTCCAACCATTTTACCCGCATCTACTAAATCACTATACGTTAATACGTCTGTCGTTGCAGTTTGTGGGTCACGTGTAGTTGTTACACCATAAGCTAAATTAGCAGCATAAATCCATGCTTGATTTTTGTGGATGCCCCAGCTTGGCCACATATGCGCATGCGTATCAACAAATCCTGGTAGGACGGTTTTGCCTGCAAGGTTAACTCTTTTAGCACCAGCTGGCACTTTTAAAGAACCTGATTTTCCAACCGCTTGAATTCTGTTTTTAACAACTAAGATATCACCGTTATTAATTACTTGATCACCATTCATAGTAATGATTCGCGCGTTCGTTAATAAAACAGTGGTGCTTGGCATATCATTTTCATAATATACTTTCACCCAAGTTTCAGTTGCCTTATATCTTGGTGTTTCTTTTTTGTCTTCTTTCTTAACAATATTTGTACTGTCTTTTTTTGTCGTATCTTTTTTAATAGCAGCCTCTAATTTTTTCGCAGTAGCTAAACTATCATCAAAAGCATAAGCTGCATCCACATCATAAGTGAAATGCGCTGCGCCTAAACTCCAATGAATTGTTTTTCCATCTGCTTGCCAGCTTGGAAATTCTCCACCAATTTCGGTTAATAATCTACTAGGGAATGCAGCGTTCTTTGCGTCAGCTACTGAAATTGAAACTGATTTACCTGACTGCGGAATGGTAACATAATATATATTGTTATTTACCTGTGCAATCGCAGCACTACCTTTTGGTGATAGTAAAATTGTATTCGCATTAGATGGAGGATTGTTCTCTTTTGCAGCATCCTCTTCCTCCATTATTTCTGGAATAATGCAAGGGTCTGCAACTGGCTTTCCTCGGTGTGCTGGAATACTTCCAAAAGTGGTGATACCAGAAATTTTCGCAATTTCTTTTTCATCACCTCCATCCCATTGAATAGATATTAAACGACCGCGATTGTTCAAGTAAATACGACCATCGTTTAACGCAAAGTGTGGATTGTATCTTCCATTTGCTTTATCAATAATGGTTTCATTGCCTGTGTTTAAATCTATCCACGCTAATTCATCTTCCGAATCATCATAAGTAGGTTCAATCGCATCTTTGAATTTTTGTGCATTCGTTTTATTGAACACTAATTTTTTTCCAGTTGGATCTAATGCCACACCTTGGTATAAAGCATTTTCTTTTGTGATTATTTTTTCCGTTGAATTTGTTAAGTCAACAAAACGAATGCTGCCACCTCCTGCATTCCAGGTAGTAAAATAAATACCATTCCCTGCAATATTCCATACAGGTTGCGCTTCGGTAAAATCGTTTTTAGTTAAACGCTTTGGTGCGCCATTTGGATAATCCATTACATATAAACGATTCAATACTGTAAAGGCTAATTGCTTACCATTTGGCGAAGGAACTGCATCTCTAATTTGAGTAGCCATTGTTGCAACCGTATCTTTAATAGGATACTTGAATAATACTTCTGGTCCCATTTCAATTTTCGCATCTACTGTATAAGCAATCTCTGTTTGAGCTGCTGTTTCAATATTGATCTTATTTATTTTACCACCATAAGAAGCTAATAAATATTTACTATCTGGTGTAAAACTCATTGCAGGTAAAACACCTAACACTGCTATTGACTCTTGGTCATCTCTTTGAACAGGATAAGCCAACCAGCTTTCTTCACCTGTTGCTAAATTTCTTTTTACCAATCCAGTTTTATCTTCAAACCTTGAACCATATACCATCCACTTGCCATCTTTTGATAAGACAGGTGTAAATGCAGATCCATATCTAGAAGCAATCGTACGACTAGTGCCCTTCTCTCTATCATATACGCCAATGCTATATTGAGGCAACATCGCATTGTAGTTCCATGCACCATTACGTGCACTATAATAGATATAACGACCATCTGCGCTAACAGCCGGATCAATTGTTTTTAATGCGGCAGGTGCATCAATTAAACTAGTTCCAGCACCGCCGTTTTTATGCATTAAATATAATTTGGTATTACGACGTCCCTTCGTGTAAACAATATAATTACCATCTGGAGTATACACTGCACCAGGAAAATTATTGTTTTGTTCTTCGGTTAATGCAAGTGTATCTTTTTTCTCTAAATCGATGTACCATAAATTTTCTGCACCTGAACGGTCAGAAATAAAAAGAATTCTTTTGCCATCAGGGCTATAGCTTGGATGGTTGTCATAGGCCATGCCTTTTGTAATAGTTGTTGCCTTGCCACCTTCCATAGGGATACTATAGATGTCTCCCATTAGATCAAATAAAATGGTTTTACCATCAGGGCTCACAGCCAAAGATGTCCAAGTACCTTCGTTGGTGGAGAAGTCTACCGACCTAGTAGCTTTTAAGGGTAAGCCCTTGAATTGGGTATAGCCGACACTATCTTTTTTAGGACTTTTTTTGTCCTGCGCTTGCGCGTTGATTAAACCAAGGCCCATGAGGAGGGTCAAAGCATATATTCTCATAAAATTATTTTGTGAAAGTTACGTTAATCAGATAGGCCGATAAAATAATGGCCAAATTGAAGAACGCCGCTCATCAAATATTTTTCATTTTTTAACTAAAAATATAGTTAGAATATCTCCATTTTGACCTATGTTTACGAACTCAATCGTATATTTACATTATGAATAAACAAAAACTGGCTCAATTTTTTATCATAAATAGCTTATTATTAATAAGTTATGTTGGTTTGGCTCAAAATATAACCATTCAGGGGGCCTTAAAGGACAGTATTGCTAATCGTGCTTTGAATGCAGCTACAGTTTCACTGGTTTATGCAAAAGATTCTTCTTTGGTTAGTTTTTCTAGAACCAATGAGTCTGGCGTCTTTAGTTTTAAAAATGTAGTACCAGGTGCATATTTGATTTCTGTTTCTTATGTTGGATACCAACCTAAATGGGTTCCGGTAGTGAATACTTCAGATAAGTTAGCCGAAATGGGGACCATTTACATGAATGATGTCAATAATATGTCTACTGTTACAGTGACTGCTCGCAGACCGCCAGTTGTTATAAACGGAGATTCTGTAGAGTTCAATTCAGAAAATTTTAAAACGGCACCTAATGCGGTGGTGGAAGATTTATTGAAAAAAATGCCAGGTATAGAAGTAGATAAGTCTGGTGGCATTACAGTGAATGGAAAAACGGTGACAAAAGTTTTTGTGAATGGAAAAGAATTTTTCACCGGTGACCCGAAAATGGCTACGAAGAATTTACCTGCAGATGCGGTTGATAAAATTCAAGTGTATGATCGCAAATCAGATCAAGCCATGTTTACCGGCATTGATGACGGTTCAGAAGAAACAGCTATCAATTTAAAGTTGAAAAAAGATCGTAACCGATCTACCTTTGGAAAACTAAGTGGAGGCGCTGGAACACCCTCTGTATTTGATGCGCAAGGAAATATCAATGTGATTAATAATGACGAACAATTCTCGGCAATTGGTGGATCAAATAATACCAACCGTCAAAATTTTTCAAACAGAAATATTGTAAATTTTTCTGGAGGTGGTGGAGGACGTCCAGGCGCAGGAGCAGGTGTCACAATCAATATTGGAGGCGGAGGTTCTGGTGAGACAGATGCAAACGCACAAGGTATTGCAGAAACTTATTCTATTGGTGGCAACTATTCTAATTTATTTAATAATAAAAAAATAGAGTTTAATTCGAATGCGGCAATTAGTGATGTGGAGCGAATTAATAATAGTATCTCATTTACACAGAACCTAACTCCGGGAAAAGAATTTACAAGATCATCTAATTCCAACTCAGTAAATAGGAATCAACAGCAAAGCTTTGGAAGTACAATTGATCATAAAGTGACTGAGACATTTTCATATAGGTTTACGCCAAGTTTAAGCTGGCAAGAAACTAGTTCTTCAAGTCAAGACACTACTTTAACAAGAACAGGTTTGGATCCAAATGGTGCTATAACAAACAGAAATACAACAGCTGCAACTAGTTTGTCAGATGCAGTGAATGCTTCTAGTAATTTATTGTTACGAAAAAAATTCGCAAAAAAAGGAAGAACGATTTCTTCTACGATTACGCAAAGTTATAACCAGTCCAACTCAACAGGTAGTCAGTATACCAGTCAGTTTTTTTATGCTGGAGGTAATTTGACTTCTGACTCAATCTTAGATCAGCAAAATATACGTAAGGGAAATACCACTACTTATTCCGCAAATATTATTTATACAGAACCAATAAGTAAAAGGTCTTTATTAGAATTCAATTCTTATTTAAGTAAGTCAATTGGTTCCTCTAGTAGAAAAGTGTACGATCAAAATGATGCAACAGATGCATATGATCTATTAAATACGCGATTAACAAACGAGTTCAATAGTGAGTATACATATTCTGGAGGTGGCATGAGTTTTAGATCCAATCAAAAGAAGTTTAATTTTGCAACGGGCGTTTCCTTACAAAATGCAATATTGAATGGTGAAAATATTAGCGCGAAAACAAAATTGAGTCAAAGTTTCCAAGATATCTTACCTAATGCAAATTTTAGGTATAATTTTTCTCAAACAAAGAACTTGAATATTGATTATCGTACTTCGACGAATCAACCTTCAATTACGCAGTTGCAACCTGTATTAGATCAAAGTAATATCAATAGACAGGTTATTGGTAATCCTGATTTAAAAAGAAGCTATGTACATAATTTAAATATTCGCTTTTTCTCTTCTAAAATTTTAGCAGGTAAAAATTTCTTCTCAACCCTTAATGCTTCTACGACTAATAATTCAATTGTTAATTATGATAGCGTTTTGCCAAATAGAACAATACTAACTAAACCTGTCAATGTGAATGGCGCATATAGAATCAATGGTTCAGTGAATTACGGCTTTGGCATTAAAAAAATCAATTCAAGGTTAAACTTTGGAATGAGCGCAGGTTTAAACAATAATATCTCTTATGCCAATGGCTTATTGAACACAATTGTTACTAAGTCTACTGGGCCAAGTATGACATATAGTTATATTTTAGACGATGTGATAGATATTAATTTAACAGCTCGTTATTCTTATAGTCAAACAAATAACGAAGTGAACCCATCTTTAAATACGAATTTCCTTACGAAAGTATTTGGTGCAGACATGACCAATTACTTGCCTTTTAATATTGTATTGAATCAATCCTTTAATTACACTATTAATACTGGTCGCGCAGAAGGATTTAATACGGCAGTGCCTATTTGGAATGCAAGCTTTTCTAAATTCTTTATGAAAAATAAAAGAGCTGAAATTAAAATGAGCGCCTTTGACTTATTAAATAAAAACATAGGCATTAACAGAAACGTTTCTCAAAACCAAATTGTAGATAGATCCTACAATGTAATTAGTCAATACTTCTTATTAAGCTTTACCTATAGTTTACAAAAGTCTGGTTTAGGTGGAGGCGCTAGAGCTGGTGGAATGATAATAAGAATGTAGCATGAGTAAAATAAATAATCAATTAATTTTAAAATAGTCAAAGAAATAAAAATATAAAATAGCATTTATGAAAAAAATACAATTAGTACTTGCGTTTTTAGTTGTTTTAACAACAGCAGTAAACGCACAAATGAAAGAAGGTAAAATTAGTTATGAGCGTAAGGTGAATATGCACCGAAATATTCCCGATCCTCAAATGAAATCTATGATACCTGAGTTTAGAACAGATAAATTTGAATTAATTTTTAATGAATCTGCAAGTTTATTTAGGTCTGTAGTGGATGATGAGGCGCCAGATCCATTTGCAAATGCAGGTGGTGGAGGTGGCGGCATACGTATGAACTTTAGAATGCCAACAACTACAACTTATACAGATTTGACAAAACAAACTCAATACGAAGAGCGTGCCTTTTTTGAAAAAGAGTTCTTAATTGTTGATTCTTTAAAACAATACAAGTGGAAACTGTCAGAAGAGACAAAAACGATTGCGAAACAATTATGTAAAAAAGCAACTACAATGGTAACGGCTCCACAAATGCGTGTGCGTATAAGTAGAGGCGGTGAAAATAACAATGATTCAACTGCAAATGCACCTAAGCCACCAAAAGAAACTGAACTAGTGGTTTGGTATGCAGAAAATATCCCAGTGTCAGTAGGTCCAGATAATTATAGTGGATTACCTGGTGTGATTATGGAAATGGATTTAGACAATGGCGCTTCTGTAACAACGGCAGTTGAGGTAAGTGCTAAATATCCTAAAAAGGAATTAGTACAACCTACAAAAGGAGAGAAAATGACAAGAGCGCAATTTCAAGAGCAAATGCAAAAATTAATGCAAGAAATGCAACGCGGTGGCGGCATTAGAATGGGTGGATCTGCGATTAGAATGGGCGGAGGTAATTAAACCTTACTAGTTATAGAAATTTTTTATTCGACGAATACAATTAGTTAAAAGGGGTGCAATATTGCACCCCTTTTTTTAAATATATAAATCAAATTATTTTTTGGCGTACATAGCCCAAACTATTTATGGCAAAATAGTCCATTTCCAGCCTATAGCAAAAGTTCTGTTGTCTCCTAAATAATAGGCATAGCCATTATTGCCTCTAACACTAAAATTCTTTGTGGCCATAGTAGCATAAAATTGATCTGTTAGGTTTAAACACTGAAACCAGAATTCGTGCTTTTGATTTGTATAATTTACCCTAAGATTTAAAACATTAAATCCTGGATAGCTTGTCGTGTTTATTTCATCCATATAATAAGATGACTGATGTTGCCATTCAACAGAAGAAGTTAATTTTTTATTCCATTGACTTAATACAGTCAGGTTGCTAAAAAAACGAGGTGCAGCAACCATTTCTTTATTGCTAATATCTGTACCTTTTAAAATGGTATTGATATAAATATGTCTCGAATTACTTGCATTATAATTAACTTGAATTAATGGACTGAAATGATATTTAATTTGGTACTCAATACCATAGTGTGATGTTTGTCCTGTATTTTGGTTCAGATTGACCCCATCTGGCTGCCTCACCGAAATAATTTCATTACGACCATTTAATTGGTAAAGAGACCATTCGATAGAACCGTTCGGAATTTGAATCCAATTGCCAATCTCCATATTTGAAAAACTTTGAGGCAATAAATAAGGCACTCTTATCGCGTTATATATTTCGGTAATTTGAGGTGGAACAAATCCTTTGCTATAATTCATATACCCGCCCCATTTAGGCTGATTGAAAGTAAGACCTATTTTTGGCGCCCAATTAGTGAATAGATTATTTGAACTTGGTGTACCCGTGTTCAACTTGTTTTTAAATTGATAATTAAATTGGTCGTATCTAATTGTTGCGTTGACTCTTAGATTTTTTATCAGGGGTTGTATCCAATTAATATAAAAAGCCTGATTCGATATACTTGTTTTGTAATTCGTAATCAAACTATCTTTTGCAGGTTTTGTAAAACTTGTAAACTTATTGATGATTGTGTCTTTCAAAATATCAATATAGTTGGCCCTAAGACCTTGTAACGTTTGATCAACATAGCCCCCAATTAGTATTTTTGATTTAGATTTCTTTAGGTTTATATGATGTTGCATATCTAAAACATAGGCGTCAAAATGATTTGAATTTTCTTGTCCTTTAAATTTAGTTGGGTTGGCAGTGGAAGCAATCGCATAAGTTGGATTCTGTGCCATTGTATTGCCTCGATACATTAAATTGATGGTTGTTGTATTTTGTTCATCCCATTGGTAGCTTAAGTTTTGCCTAAGTCTAATTAGTTCCAATTTTCGGTAAGTAAAGCTTTGTTGTGTAGAATAATTTTTTGATTGAAATTTCAAGCTATCTACCGTGCCGGTCATTTGCCCATCATAATTGATATACTGAAATTGTTGGTAGCCAATCCATTTTCTTTTAAATGAAAAATCTCTCTTAATACTGATAGCCGTTTTTGAATAATCACTGTATTCTAAAACGCCATTTTTCTGCCCAATCTTGCTCATATTCAATGTCCATCCTGATTGCTTTCCTGCTTTGTTCCAAATTAGATCGGATTTTATGAATCCATTGTTATTGATATGATTGCTAATAGACAAAGCCGATTTAGTTGGTCTTGGAGCAGATATAAAATTCACCACGCCGCCAATTGCCTCAGCACCATACAATGCGGATGCTGGTCCTTTGATGATTTCTATTTGATGTATTGCATTTGTATTGATTTCAATCAACGCGTTATTACTAAAAAGGCCACTAGTTCTAATGGGTAAGCCATCTTCCAAATACAAGTATAACCCTTTTAATGAGATGGGTTGTCGAATAGACATCATATGCTGTTCGTTTCCAATCGTGGGCATGTATACGCCACTCACCTTATTCAATAAAAAATCAATCCTAGTTGCCTTGGCTTCTTGTATTTGTTGTTTACCTAAAATACTTATTGCAAGAGGGGCTTCAATACGTTTTTCTTTCGATTTATTAGCGGTAACAATGACTGTGTTTAATGTTGTATCAACCGATTGCAACAGCTTCTTTTGACCAATAGCGCAAAAGGGCACTAAAATCAATATCAGTAATAATTTATTTGGCTTAAAAGACATTGTTGTAAAATTAATCTTTAAATTACTATGGATTTAATTTCTTCACTTTATTCTAATAATGACCATGACTAAATTTTTCATTTCGTCACTTTTTATACTTTTTGTGTATTCCTCTACCGCACAAACCATTCAAACAAACAACAAAGTATTACCCCTTAAAGAGCAGGCTAAAATTATAAATGAATTATTAGCTGACAGAATTCAAAATTTATTACCCAAATTAATGGACGAGGCGGACTTGGACTGTTGGGTGCTGATTTCAAGAGAATACAATGAAGATCCAATTCTTAAAACATTTTTACCTGCCGAATGGCTTTCAGCAAGGAGAAGGACAATATTAGTATTTTATAGAGATAAAGTAAAACAGTCTATAGAAAGCTATGCAATTGCAAGGTATCCGGTTGGAAAAAGTATTCAAGCAGCCTGGAATCCTGAAAAAGAACCAGATCAATGGAAAGCACTTTCTGCGTTAATCAAAAAAATAGCACCGCAAAAGATTGGCATCAATACATCTGAAAATTTTGGACATGCTGACGGCATTGACCATACAGAGTTTGAGCTGTTTAATAAATCATTAGATCCAATTAGTGCGCTTAAAGTTACGACTGCAGAAAAGTTAGGCATCGCTTGGCTTGAAACGAGAACCGTTGCCGAAATGGCTTACTACCCAATGCTTTTATCTATTACGCATGAAATTATAAAAGACGGGTTTAGTACTAAAGCAATTAAGCCCAATTTAACCAGCACAAATGATTTAGTATGGTGGTTTAGACAAAGAGTGAGTGATCTTGGATTAAGCACATGGTTTCATCCTTCTATTGAAATTCAAAGAAGAGCAGGTTTAGGTCAAGACGATATCATTAGACCCGGCGATTTATTACACGTTGATTTTGGTATCAGTTATTTAAGGTTGAATTCAGATGTGCAAGAACATGCTTATGTTTTAATGGAAGGCGAGAAAGAGGTTCCAACAGATCTTGCAGCTGCATTTTCTAAAACCAATAGATTGCAAGATATTTTGACTAATGCTTTTAAAACTGGTAGAACAGGCAATGAAATTTTAGCAATGACTATCAGCAATGCAAAGTCGGAAGGCATTCAGCCTAGCATATATAGTCATCCTATCGGATTCCACGGACATGCAGCAGGACCTGCAATAGGAATGTGGGATATGCAAGCGGGTGTACCAGGCACTGGAGACTACAAAATGAGACCCAATACTTGTTATTCCATAGAATTAAATGCAATGCATACCATACAAGGCTGGACGAAGCCTGTCAGGATTGCTTTAGAGCAAAATGGCTATTTTGACGGAAACAGTTTTAAATACCTAGATGGCCGTCAGCAAGCTATCCATCTTATTAAATAAGGGTTAATTAAATGACTACAACACTATTCGTCGTGCCAAAAACATTTGCTGTTTGAGCATCTGCTTGCTCGTCATTCAACCAGGTTTTCTTGTCAACTAAGTACTTGAATTCATGTTGAGTACCTTTATCAATATTCATTTCAACTGCAAAGCTGCCATCTTTCTTTTTTACCAATGCAATTCCTTTTTTCCATTCATTGTTTAACCCAAAAAGTTCTACTTTTTTTGCTTCTGCTTCTACAGTGAATTTTACTTTACAGTACTCTTTAGTTTTGTAATATTTTTTTTCGATCATAAAATGCGTTTAATTTTTATAAAATATTTGTAAAAAGCTTTGGGCTTAGTCATTGATCCCTACTATTTAATACTAGTCTTTGATAAAGGTAACCCCCAGAAGCCTTGATTATAAAGGAGCTTGCAATATTCTTTTACTAACAAACAACCATTAAGCTACCGCAAACGTTGCAAATTAAAAGAGGCTTCAAATTTGAAGCCTCTTTTAAAAGTTATATAACAAATATTTTATCCGTGAAAGAATGCTACAATAAAATAAGTGATTGCAGCAAGTACCGCACTAACTGGAATGGTTAAAATCCAAGCCCAAAGCAAGTTGGTTGTTACGCCCCATCTTACTGCACTTAATCTTTTTGTTGCACCTACACCAATGATTGAACCTGTAATGGTATGTGTTGTAGAAACAGGAATACCCATTTGTCCAGTAAAGAACAAGGTAAATGCGCCTGCAGTTTCTGCAGCAACGCCTTCTAGTGGTGTAACTTTAGTAATCTTTGAGCCCATTGTTTTTACAATTTTCCAACCACCACTCATGGTACCTAATCCAATTGCCAAATAACATGATACCGGAACCCAATTAGGTAGTGATGCAAAATCTTGAATCGTTCCACTTGCAATTAATGCAGCGCCAATGATACCCATTACTTTTTGAGCGTCATTGCCACCATGTCCAATACTAAATGCAGCAGAGCTAAATAACTGTAGTTTTTTAAACATGTTCCCGATAGTTAAAGCCGTAGGAGTTCTTACTTTCTCTACATATATATAAATCAACATGAAAATTAAAGAAGCACCAAATATACCGTTCACGATTATTGTATTATCTGCTTTGTCTATTTCAGCAGCAAATGTTTTTTCGATATTAAATTTCTCAATTTTAGCTTTGACCTTATCTAAATTTTTTGGCTGAATTGGATAGATTGCATTAATTTGATACAATGCTGAATCTATTCCGATTGTCCCAGCTAAATAGGCTTTCACGGGTTTTTTGTATTCTTCTGTGATGATTTTAGCTTTATCATATTCTTTTTTCGCCGAATCATTTTCAGGCGCTTTCGCTTCAAGTACTAAAAAGTCATTCGCATTTCTAACAGCGTCTTTTAATTTACTAACTGCGATCTGATCTAACCAGCCACTATCTTTTGCTACTTTTGCAATATAAACCGCACTTGTTTTATCAAAGTTTTCGATATATGGATGAATATGATCGAAACTTGCATTTGCTTTAGCCAGCTTTTCTTTTGCTGTTATGATTTTTTGTAACAAAAGAGTGTCTACTTTTTTCTCCTCCAACTCGGCAGTCAGGTTTGCTACCTCCACCTTGTATTTATCAATTCCGTAAAATTTTTGTGCGTTTTCATTCATCTTGTTGTTCTCGAAATAATCAAACAAGAATGCTGTTAAAATTGTAACGACCACAATGATACCTAGACGATACCACACGTTACGCATAATGGTCACTACTGTAATAAACATGGAGATAACAATTCCAATTATTGGTGCCAAGAAAATAAATAAAACTGTTTTAATAATGGTTTCTGCATCTACAATTTTTGCCCAAGAAAAATTGATTCCTTTAACAGATAAAGCATGCGCAATTGCAGCGCCTGCAAATCCTCCAATTAAAGTATGTGAAGAAGAGGATGGAATCCCATACCACCATGTCAATAGATTCCAAAAAATGGCCGCCATTAAACCAGAAAAAATTACAGGCAAGGTGATGAATTCTTTATAAACCGTTTTACTGATTGAGTTTGCAACCGCATGGTCCTTGAAAATCCAAAATGCCACAGAATTAAATAATGCTGCCCAAAGTACTGCCTGGAAAGGAGTTAATACTTTTGTTGAAACGACAGTAGCGATTGAATTAGCAGCATCATGAAAACCATTGATATAGTCAAATATGAGCGCTAGCGCTATAATGATAATTAATAAAGTCATTGTAAATAGATTAAGCGTACTTGATAATAATTGATTCAATTACATTTGAAACATCTTCAATTTTATCTGTAGCAATTTCAAGTACCTGATAGATCTCTCTTTTCTTAATTACTTCTTTAAAGTCGTTTTCTTGTTCGAATAATTTTTCAATGCTCATATCAAACACGTCATCTGCTTGATTTTCGATGCTGTTGATTTTAATCATTGCATCTGTCATTTCTTTTATATTCTTCATATTGCGCAAGCCAAGAACTGCTTTTTTTGTTTCTTGAGTTCCTTGTAAAATCAATTCGGCTAATTTATGAATACCTGTATCGTTGGGATTTACTTTATAGAAGTTAATTTTTTTAGCAGACGCGTAGATATAATCTGCAATATCATCTAATGAAGTAGCTAGGTAGTGTATATCTTCTCTGTCAAATGGTGTGATGAAATTTCTACCTAATTCAGTAAAAATATTATGTGTTAATTCGTCGTTTTTGTGCTCTAAGTTTTCAATCTGAGCTAAAATATTCGCTCTTACATCTATGTCTGGCTCATTAACCATTTCCTTTAACTTAACACCCATTTCATTTACGCGTTCAGCAACTTCTTCAAAAAGTTGAAAGAAAACCCTGTCTTTTGGTAAGAAAATCTTCATAATTGAGTTAAAGTCCATAGTATAAATTTTGCTGTTAATTGTGTCTGTAAATTTCCTCAAATTTGACCTAACGAGCACTGCTACTATATTACGAAATTGTTAACAAAAGGCGGATTGGTACCATTTAGAATTGCTTCACTTAGGCCCGCAGACAGGAGTTTCAAGGCATTCAATTTGGCATTTTAATGCGCTCTTACCATTATTCCATAAAATGTGGGACATATTAGGAATGAAAAAGGGGAGTACGGTTGCCCGACTCCCCTATAAAATCCATAGCTTTCCCCCAAAAGCTGAGGCGAATTTCTATCTTTTAGATTATTTTAATTCGAATTGAGTAAATAAAAGAGTGAAGTAATAGGTTATTTCTTATTTTTATATATAATTAATCTTTATAAATAAGTTACTTTCCTAATTAATTACTGATAATCAATGCGTTATAAAATTACCATATTTGCACTATTTTTCTTTGTTTTATTAAAAAGCCAGCTAATTTTAGCTCAATTTGTGCCTTGTGAAAGGGTTTATAAGGTTAAATTCAACCCTGTTTTACAAAAAATCACTGAATTTACGGACTATAATGGGAGCATCACACTTGTGAGTAGTACCAAAATATTACCCTTGGAGGGGACTTCTTTTGCCCCAAATGCGCAAGAATTAATTAAACACAATGGTAAAATTTACATTTTTTTAGCTCAAACTGGTTTCATTTTTCAAATGTCTGAACGAGTTGGGGATAGCGCGATTTTCAGAAAAATTGATAATACAATCAATATCAATTACAATATTGACTGCACTAACTTCATTTATAAGGATCAGATTTATAATTACGGGGGCTATGGATTCTGGACAAAAACACCTCATGTTAGAAAATTTAATACAGTAGACCTGGAATGGGATATTATCCCTACCAATATAGAGGTATCTACTGCAGATTATGACTGGTTTTCGCCAACCCAGGGCAGATTATATGTGCCATTTCAAAAATTCGAAAATAAAGGCTTGAAAGACCCTGTTCTAAATAATGGTTCATTTGACTATACCAGTTATTATTTAGATATTAAAAAAGCAGATTGGATAAAGATTGGTAAACTTTCAAATGAACTCATTAAACTACTCGATCAAAAAAATAATTATGCAAGTTATGATTATGATAAGGGCAGAATCTTTATCATCAATGACGAAGTGTATTTATTTGATTATATAAACAATAAGATATACAAATCTAAGAAAGCAGATTTGAATCAGTTTTTTATTCGTAACTCATTAGAATTGACAACGTTTTTTTATAAAGGACAATTTTACAAATACCAACAAAGCAATAAATCATTTAAAATCTGGAAATTAAATATGAATGATTTTCAATTATTAGATTTTCCGATTTGGGGTTTTGATTATCAAAATTTATGGATTTTAACTGCACTTGGAATTGTCGTTGTTACAATCGTTTTGTTTGCTTGGTTATTTAATCGAAGTGTTCGTAAGAAAATTGAAAAAGCACAGTTAAAAGCATTGAAGTCTAAGTCTATCAATCAGGCTTTTACCGAGATAGAATTAGGATTGATTCAATTATTAGTTGACGCTAATAAATCTAAACACAATGTAGAAATAGCTGAAATCAACCATGTACTTGGAATTAAGGATAAAAACATTGGACTTCAGAAGAAAGTCAGAAGTGATGTCATGAATTCGATCAATGATAAATATATGTTTATCACTCAGGGAGATTCTGGCTTAATTGGAAGTATTAGAAAAGAGGACGATAAAAGATTTTATGAATATTTTATCATTGAGTCTGAATTAAAGACGGTGCAAAAGCTAATTGAAAAAGATTAAAATTTCGGCCCAGCATTATTGATTGACGCATCCACTCCTGATTCAAATTTTTTGAAATTATTTTGAAATAATTTAGCCAAAGAAATACGCTGTGCTGCATATATGTTTTTGTCTTGCCAAGTGTTTTCTGGTTGTAACAAAATTGGGTCTACACCATCGACTTGCTTGGGCACTTTGAAATTAAATATCGGAAAATCTTCATAGCCTCCCTTTTCAATGGTTTCATTTAAGACGGCTTCAATCATTTTACGCGTGTTATTCAATGCCATTCTCTTCCCTGTTCCATATGCGCCACCTGACCAGCCTGTGTTGATTAACCAAACCTTGCATTTATTTTCTTCAATTTTTTGGCCTAATAATTTAGCATAAACACCAGGATGGAGTGGCATAAATGGGGCGCCAAAACAACTACTAAATGTAGCTTTTGGTGATTTTATGCCTTCTTCGGTCCCGGCTATTTTTGCCGTATAGCCACTAATAAACTGATACATGGCTTGTTCGGCCGTTAATTTACTAATTGGTGGTAAGATACCGTAGGCGTCACAGGTAAGAAAGAAAATATTTTTAGGCAATGCACCAATAGAAGGTCGAACTATGTTGTGGATATGTTCAATAGGATAACTTACCCTAGTATTTTCTGTAATACTTGCATCACTATAATTCACTTTGTCTGAGCCTTCATAAAATCCAATGTTTTCTAAAAGTGCGCCTGGTTTTATTGCGCCGTAAATATCCGGTTCATTTTCGGCACTTAAATTAATTGTTTTAGCATAGCAGCCTCCTTCGAAATTAAAAACTGAATCATTCGCCCATCCATGTTCGTCATCGCCAATTAATTTTCTTTTTGGATCAGCGCTTAGTGTTGTCTTTCCTGTTCCACTTAATCCAAAAAATAAAGCTACATCACCTGCTTCCCCTTCATTTGCACTACAGTGCATACTTAACACTTGATTGTAATGAGGCAATATAAAATTTAACACCGAAAAAATTCCTTTTTTAATTTCTCCAGTATAGGCCGAACCTCCAATTAAAATTGTTTTTTCCGAAAAGGAAATAATAGAAAAATTTTCTGCTAATGTGCCATCCACCGAGGGGTCTGCTTTAAAATTGGGTGCATGAATAATTTGCCATTCGGGACTAAATTTTTCCAACTCAATTTCAGAAGGCCTTATAAACATATTATTTGCAAACAAGGCACTCCAAGGAAGTTCTGTATAAAGTCTTAAGGACAATTGATGTTTTTTATTCGCGCAAGCAAACGCGTCTATTAACCAAATTTCTTTTTGAGTTTCTAAATATGAAATCATTTTATCACGAAGCGGAATAAAATACCTTGTATCCATTGCATGATTGAATCCACCCCAGTCTATTACATCTTCTGTTATAGCATCTTTTATAAAAAATTTATTTTCAGGACTACGTCCAGTAAATTTTCCTGTATTAACACAAAGGGCTCCATTGTCTGCAAGTTTACCTTGTCCAAGTTTGATCGTCTGATCAACTAATTCTACGGCCGTATTTTGATAATGTACTACTGGGTTTGAGAAAATAAATTTTGACATGCGCTTAATTTGTTTAAAGTTAATGCAATTAAGTTTGGTTAAAAATGATCAAAATCAGCTTGTGAAAAAACAAGTATTTTTTATTCCAATGGAATGTCATCTTAATGTCAAAATATGGCCAATAAAGCCCAATTCTTACCTACATAATTATATGGATCAATGAATCAGATGCAACTTTGCATTCCAAATGAAAAAACGCTATTTTTTTATTACCATTTTGACCCTATTTCTTGCAGGTGCCCTACAAGCGCAAACGCCTGTCCTTAAAGACACTTTGGATCAAAATGCAGATAGCGTAGTTGTTACTGCTACTAGAACAGAACGAAAATTAAGTAATCTTACGGTGCCTGTAACCATCATCAATGCAAAGACGATCCAACAAAATGGCGCTTTACGCTTAACAGATATCTTAAAAGAACAAACTGGACTAAACCTAACGAGTGGGTTTGGAGCTGGTATCCAGTTACAGGGTTTAAATCCAGACTACACAATCATTCTAATTAATGGAGAGCCTTTGGTTGGTAGAACAGCAGGCGTTTTGGACTTAAATAGAATTGCCCTTGGCAATATTAAAAAAATTGAAATCGTAAAAGGCCCCTCTTCAAGTTTATATGGTAGTGAGGCAATGGCGGGCGTTATAAATATCATTACAGATGCGGCAATTGGTGTACCGCTGAGTGTTGGATTAAGGTATGGCACATATAACACCATTGATGCGAATTTGGAAACAAAATTGAATACCAGAAAACTTGCTTATCAAGGTTTTTACAACGCATACAATACAGATGGTTATAGTATTCGCCCAAATAGCAATAGTCGTGTAACTACACCTATCGAGCGGTATACAACTACACAGCAAGTTAAATGGCAACTAAGCCCTAAGACAAATTTTGTATTGAATGCACGATATACAAACGAGCAAATTCAAAATGAAATTGCAGTTGCCAATAATGGAGTTACTATTTATTCAATAGGTAAAGAGGCCATCAATGATTTAAATTTATCGACAACCTTGAACCACCGCTTTTCATCCAGACTCAAAACAAGTATTAGGGCTTATAACACAACTTATGATGCTGTTCAAAATTTGTTAACGATCAACGGTATGCCTTATAGGGATGTATTGAATCATAATTTTAAAAGAATCGAAAATCAAACAGACTGGGATATTCAAAAAAATCTTCAAGCAGTTTTTGGACTTGGCGCAGTATGGGAAGGTGTTAAAAGTAGTCGTTATGATAGTGAGAAAATAAGAAAGCAAAATGAAATTCATTATGCATTCACTCAAATAGAATGGAAACCAATTGAAAAATTCACATTCATTGGAGGCGTAAGATTTGATAATAATACCCAGTTTGCTTCTGCTTTTAGTCCAAAAATTTCCATGCTGTACAAGTTCAATGAGCAACATCAGTTTAGACTAAGTGTTGGACAAGGCTTTAAAGCGCCTGATTTTAGACAACTGTTTTTAGATTTTACGAATGCGGCAGCAGGAAGCTATAGTGTATATGGTGTTGCGCAAGCACAACAAGTGATTGCTAAATTAGATGCACTTGGACAAATTGGTAATTTATTCCCTAGTTATTATCAACTTAAATCCCTAAAGCCTGAATATTCTAATGGCATTCACTTTACATGGGACTGGAAAATCAATACCCGTTCAAATATCTCGGCGCAATTTTTTAGAAACGACATTAAAAACCTGATTGAATCTCAGCAAGTAGGTACTTATGTATCCGGCGCACAAATTTATAGTTACTTAAATATTGGAAGGGCTTTTACAACGGGCTTTGAATTAGAAGGTCAATACAAACTAAACGCTTATTGGACAATTAGTGGAGGCTATCAATTTTTAGTGACTGGAGATAAAGACCAGATTAAAGAGATAAAATCTGGGACAGTGTATACTAAAAACAACGAGGGCTATAGTAGAATTTTAAAAATGAGTGAGTATGTTGGTTTGCCAAATACAAGCAAACATAAATTACAGTTTAAATTAAATTATAATTCCCCCAAGGGTTATTACTTGAATGTCAGAACCATTTACAGAAGTCGTTGGGCCGTTAATAATAATAATGGGAATGAAGTTTTTGACAATGGCGATGTTTTTGCTAGTGGCTATGTTGCAATTAACAGCGCTACTGGCAAAACATTCAAGAATGGCTTGACGGTGCAAGCGGGTGTGGACAATATTACAAACTATATAGATGCCGCTAATTTGCCAAACCTTCCGGGAAGGACTTTTTATACAAGTATTCAATATCAATTTTACAATACAAAAAACAAATAATCATGAGAAAGAGTGTAACAAAAATCGCGATGGTGTTAGGATTAAGTGTAGCAATGGTAGCTTGTTCAAAGGATGAAGAGACGATTGTTGTACCAGTGAGTGCTATTACTGTGAAAGACCTTGCTGCAGATACAGTAACAGGCTTGGGCGTTGACGGAAGACCGCAAAGTGCTGGCACTACAACTTATTATAGTTTGGTAGACAATAAAGTGATTGCTTCAACTGATGCAGCAACTGCTAAATGGGATATTGCTTTTTCTTCTACAAAAATTTTAGTAAACAGCGGTACCAGTGGTCCAGGCTTTGGCGGTGCATTTGTTTTTAAGGGTTTATTTGATGATTTAAAAACAATCCCAACTGATTCGTCTTTTGCTACAGACAATGCCAATGCAGCATCTTTTGCTATTCCGTTTGGAAGTGGAAGAGGTTGGTATACCTATGATGGATTAACAACATTAGTGAATCCAATCGCTGGCCGTGTATTAGTGATTAGAACAGCTGCAGGGAAGTATGCAAAAGTTGAAATCCTTAGTTATTATAAAGGAGGTGTAACCTTGTCTGCTAATGCGTCGGTTAACGACAAATTATTTAAACAACGTTATTACACATTTAGATATGCTTATCAGCCAAATGGTACAACTACGTTTTAAGATTTTGCTTTAAAGCTCCAAGTGATTAAAAACTCCGCAACGGTTTCGTTCGCGGAGTTTTTTCCTTTAGAAAGGGTTGTTATTGTTTTTCCTTCGCCAGTCTCGATGGATTCATTAATCGCTGCTTGAATTGCTGCGCCATCTTCACAGGTAAATAAAATCGTTCCTGTTGCCTTCTTGACAAAGTTCACTTCAAGCTTTACTACCAACATGCTAATCTTTGGATTGCGTTGATAAACTTGTCCAAAAGCCAGCATGCCTGAACACATTTCTGCCGCCATTGCTTCAACGGCGAAATAAATTGACTTGAATGGATTTTTACTAAACCAGCTATATTTTATTTTAACTGTGCAACTATTTGCATCAAAGTGATGAATTCTTAAACCTGAAAAAAATGCCGCTGGCAGTTTTTGAAATAAAAAAAATCTGAAAGAGATAGGATTGCTTATTAGCTTACTAAATTGATTAAAATTAGGGTTCATAGCCTTTGAATTATAGTTAAATATAATAGATAAACCTTAATTTAGTAAACTTAAACGAAGCTTTATGAATCAAGGATTGCAAACCTACGACTACATTGTATTTGTATTGTATTTTATTTTAATCTCTTCTTATGGGATTTGGATTTATAGAAAAAAGAAATCAGACATTACCAACACCAAAGATTTCTTCTTGGCCGAAGGTCAACTAACCTGGTGGGCGATTGGAGCGAGCTTAATTGCATCAAATATATCCGCAGAACAATTTATTGGCATGAGTGGTAATGGATTTAGACTAGGTCTTGCTATTTCTGTCTACGAATGGTTGGCTGCGGTCTCCTTGGTCGTAGTAGCGATTTTCTTTATGCCGGTTTATTTAAAAAATCGAATATATACCATGCCTCAGTTTTTAAAAACGAGGTATAACGAAACTGTAGCGATGATCATGGCTATTTTTTGGTTGTTCTTGTACATTTTTGTGAACTTAACTTCCATTTTATACTTAGGATCTATTGCAATCAATAATTTAACTGGTGGGGAACACTTTCACTTAATTATGATTGGACTTGCTGTATTTGCGTTGTTCATTACGTTGGGAGGAATGAAAGTGATCGGATACACAGATGTATTTCAAGTACTTATATTAACGGTAGGTGGACTAATCACTTCTTATATTGCCTTAACGGTTGTGAGCGAACAATTTGGAATGGGTAAGAATATGATTGCTGGTTTTAAACATTTAATGAAAGCAGCACCAGATCATTTTAAAATGATTTTTGATAAACCAGGTCCTGGATCAACTCAAAAAGAAATTGAAGATTATTCAAGCTTACCAGGTATGGCAATGATGGTTGCCGGTATTTGGATTGCACATTTAAATTATTGGGGATGTAATCAATATATCACACAAAGGGCTTTAGGGGCAGATTTAAAAACTGCAAGAACAGGTATTTTATTTGCCGCCTTTTTAAAATTAATGATGCCAATTCTGGTAGTTGTTCCAGGCATTGCAGCGTATGTATTATATCAAAATGGCGGATTACAAACACAAATGATGACCAATGGTGTTTTGAACCAAGACAATGCTTATTCATCGGTGGTTGGCTTTTTACCAGTTGGTTTAAAAGGCTTATCTATGGCTGCTTTGACGGCGGCGATTGTGGCTTCTTTGGCCGGGAAGGCAAATAGCATATCAACCATTTATTCATTAGATATCTATAAAAAATACATTAATAAAGAAGCAAGTGATACGAAGATTGTTACGACTGGTAGAGTGATTATCATACTTTCATTATTAATAGCAATTGTGATTAACTGGAAAGATACTTTAGGCATTGGCGGTAAAGGCGGATTTGAATTTATTCAAAAATATACTGGGTATATTTCTCCTGCAATTTTTCCGGTATTCCTTTTAGGCTTCTTCTGGAAAAAAGCAACTTCAAAAGCAGCTATCACGGGTATCTTTTTGGGTGTGGTTCTTTCTGTGATTTTTGATAAGTTCTTGCCAGGATGGATGGGCAATGAAACTATTTTATACACGGCTTATCAAACGGCTTCGGGCAGTTTTGAAATTCCTTATTTAATTCAGATGGGCTGGGTATTTTGCTTTACAACTCTATCAATCATACTTATTAGTTTATTGGATGTGAAGGGTCAAAAGCATGAAAATGAAATCACCGAAGATAAAGGACAGTTTAAATTATCCAATGCACACATGGCAATGGTTATACTTGTTTTAGGCGTGGTGATTGCGCTGTATATTAAATTTTGGTAACATTACTTTTAAATAAAAAAAGGCAGTCTAAAATAGACTGCCTTTTTTTATGTGTCGAAAAGCAAGTTGCTTTATTAAAATAACTTTAAACTAAAATGTCCGATAGATGTAAATAGGGCGCAACGAATTAACACGCCTAAGCAACACCAGAAAACCATTTTATTGGTAGGCACATTAAAGCCAACGCCAACACCGATACTAATTGGAGCGCCTACGGTCATCGTACCTAATAGACCAAGACCAATAACGCCATATTTTTCCCATATTTTTAAGACAAAACCAGGCTCTGATTTAGAAGGCTTTGGTTTTCTAAATTTGTTAATCCAATTTTTAATGATATCGCCAAGGTAGGCAGCTACAAAAACGCCCACCAATCCGCCAATAGCGCTTGCTAAAAATATAACTAGGGGAGAAAGTTTAAAGGCAAATCCCGCGGGAATGGCTGCGTAAATTTCGAAAGTAGCGAGTCCGGCAACGGTTAAAATCTTGTACAGCATTTTTTATTTTGAAACGTAAAGCTAGTCATTAATAAGACATAAAAAAGGGACTATTAATAAGTCCCTTTTAAAATTTATTTAAGCTTTTTTTGGAGGCAATGCAAAAGCAGTTGCTTGATGTTCAAATTGGCCATTGTGTGCGCCATCGCAGAATGGCTTATTCTTACTTAAGCCACATCTACAAAGGCCTAGTACATTTCTGCCGCCTAAATCATAGGTATTCCCTTCTCTATCTACAATTGTAAAATCGCCTTCTATTTTTAATGATCCGTTGTTGTTGACTGTAATTTTAGTGGACATATTGAATGTTTTTAAGTGAATTGTAAAGGTATCGATAATTTAAAACATTTAAATTTTAAATTAATACAAATCTATTTTTGATGCCTGTGAAGGGTAGTAAATTTTTAAACCAAGATGATTGGCTTCTTTAATTTGTGCTTGAATATTGATTTCACAATCTGTACAAGGTTTCAAATGGGTGATAAAAATCGGTGTTTTATTCAAATTGCCATTCGACAAATCATTTAGAATTCCTAATTCGTGCATTAACAATGTTGGGTTTAAATGACCAAACAAAGATTTTCCAGGAACACTATTGTCAAAAGAAACCTCTATAAAAATCCCTTTCAGTTGTTCCTTCACAATCAAAGGCGAAATGGATTGCCATAACTGAAACAGCTGAGTGCTTTGCTCTATACTATCTGCGCCTGTATCTCCTAAGTAAAGTAAATAGTCAGATTGATTACGTACTAAAAATGCGGTACTCTCATAGGGCTTTACATGGCTCAATACAAAAGGGGTAACCAATAAGCCGGTGCCATCAATCGCTATTTCTTGCTTTGCTACTAAGGGAGCATAACTGTATTTTTTTAAGATAGGCGCTTCTCCTTCATTCCCAAAATTGGCCCAAGCAGACCAGGTGAAGTAATTTTTTTTAAATACTTCTAAAACCGAAGGCAAACCGTATAATTTTTTCGCCCCATCATTGGGTGAGTTCATAATTAAGCCTGCTGTATGATCCAGGTGCGCATGAGAAATAAAATAACTATTGATTTGCTTTTGCTGAACAACGGACGGGTTGGTTTCTTTGAATAATTTTTTCGAGATAGCTAGATCCAAGCCTTTATATATAGTACCCGCATCTAAGCAAATAAATTGTTCACTGCCATTTGCAGCTACTAAGTAGGCAGAAAGGTTAGATTCGTCAAGTCCACCTTTCACACCAAGGGGGATGACTTTAAAACCTAGATTTGAATTGGAGGAATTATTTGATTGCGCTTTCACATTTGTAAAAGCAAAAAAAACAATTGAGAGTATGGAAATATATATTTTCATAATTTAATTAATCTATAGTTAAGAGCATATCGTAATTGCTGCCTTCGTAGTCAAAGTGCCCCATTAGTTTAAATCCATTTTTCATATAATATTGCAATGCGGCTATATTGGTGCATTTCACCCCACCCCATAATAAAATACATTTGAAGGATTTTTCTTTTAGTATTGTCTCTGTAAAATTTAACAACTTTGTTCCTACACCTGCATAAAGATATTCGTCCGCAACTGATGGTGCAAAACAGGCAAATTTTCTGTCATCATTATTTATAGCTTGACCATATTTAGACCACCTTTCAATATCGTAATCAAATATCCATAATTGAGTTACTGCATAACCAATTATATCATCAGTTTTTTTATCCTTGGCTATAATAGTTAAATAATTATTATTTTCTAAAAGTTGATTAGTAAGGTATTCGGTTGTAAAAGGATGAGGTGCAAATTTTTGCTTACTAGCATTGCTAAGTTGTACATAGTAGCTGGCAATTTTGTGTGCATCAGATTTTTTAGCAATACTTATATATACTGATTGATTCAATCTTAGGTTTTGATAAAAGTACCAAATTTTGTAAATTTGAACATGAATAATTTATTACGAAAGGTCATCCAAAGAATGGGCCTATTGAAAGAAAAGGCAGATTCAGACACGTCAAGTTATTCATATGCGAAAGCGTATTTGGATTTTTTAATTATTACAAAAGGCACAATTAAAGATATTGTCCTTATTACTATTGGCATCTTTTCGGCAAGTTTTGGATTTAAAGGCTTTTTGATGTCTAATCATTTTATTGACGGCGGTGCAACTGGCATCTCTTTATTGATATCTAACTTAACGGCCATCCCATTGTATCTATTGCTGATTGTAATCAATATTCCATTTATAGTTTTAGGTTATCATATTATTGGCAAGCAATTTGCTATTCGAACTGCTTTATCAATTATAGGCCTAGCGCTTTGCGTTGCTTATGTCGAGTTTCCAATAGTAACGAACAATGATATTTTAGTGGCAATTTTTGGCGGCACTTTTTTAGGTGCCGGCATTGGATTTTCAATCAGAGGAGGCGCAGTTATTGATGGAACAGAAATCCTGGCAATTTATTTAAGTAAAAAGCTTGGAACAACTATTGGCGATATCATCATTGTCATTAATGTTTTGATATTTTCCGCAGCGATGTATTTCTTGTCCGTTGAAATTGCTCTTTTTTCCATGGTTACTTATTTAGCTGCATCAAAAACACTTGATTTTATTATCGAAGGCATTGATGAATATATTGGCGTAACCATAGTTTCAACTCATTTTGCCGACATAAAGGAGATGATTATTAATAAAATGGGAAGGGGAATAACCGTCTATAAGGGTGAAAGAGGATATGGAACCAGGGGCGAGATGGGGGAAGTCAATATATTGTACACAGTTGTTACTCGATTAGAAATGAATAAACTCAAAACTGAAATTGAATTAATTGATTCAAATGCTTTTGTTGTCATGAATAGTGTGAAAGACACAAAAGGCGGTATGATAAAAAGGAAGCCACTTAAACATTAGTACTAATTCATCGATACAAGTACTTAAATACTCGTATTGACTTGAACCTTTTGGGGAATTTGGAACAGAAGGATTGCGGACTTGTGCCTTTTCAGCAATTTGGAACATATTTAAAGTAGTTTTAAGCTATTCAATTAATCCATTGAAATAGATTTGACCTTCATCAAACTATCTTTATATGAAGAAATTGTTTCTAAGTCTATTGACTTTATCAATCCTTAGTGTAACTGCAGTATCAGCACAAAAATTAGACGCCGCAACTAAAAACATGAAAGAATACAATCGTGTTTGGGATGTAGTTATTAATGAAGGCAGAATAAACATATTAGATACTGCTTATGCAGAAAACGCTATGTTGCATACTGCGCCAGCAACGATGGGGAAAGCGAATTGTATAGCTTATTATGCAAACTATATCACAGGCTTCTCTAATCGCAAGTTTACAGTTAAAGAGTCTATTGCTCAAGGCAATAAGGTTGTAAAATACTGGAATTTCAAAGGCAAGCACACAGGCAACTTCTTTGGCATTCCTGCTACAAATAAAGAGGTAGATGTGATTGGATGTACAATTGCAACAGTAGTCAATGGTAAAATCACAGAAGAACAAGATTTTATGGACAACCTAGAGTTCTTTAGACAATTAGGATTAATGCCTCGTTAAGCTTCTTTGGAACCAATAGATTTTATAAAAGCGGAAGGGGTAACGCCCTTTCGCTCTTTAAAAGCGTCAATGAATTTTGACCTTGAAGCAAAACCGGCGTTAGATGAAATTGCCTCAATCGTTAAATTTTTAGACTCTCCCAGTTCGATCATTTTACATACATGATCAATTCTTAGGTGCTTTCTCCACTCACTAAATGTAATATCTAGTTCTTTATTAAAATAAATAGATAAGGTTCTTTCAGGAATTTTTAAGTCGAAAGACATTTGAGATAAAGAAAATTCCTTTTGTATGTATGGGTTACCCTTTAAATATTCATTAATTACTTCTTCGAATTCTTTTACGCCAGTTGACTCTTTTACTTTTTTAGGCAAGCTTTGTTTAAACTCCTCAATAATACTCTCTTTGCCTTGTTCAACCGTATAAGATACATTACCATAAAGGATCTTAGGAAATAAGAATAAGAAAATATTTTGCAAGAAAAATCCACCTCCACAAATTTCAAAATAATATTTTTCGGAGAAAATAATCGTAGAAGGCACTCCAAGAATTGTAAAATGATAACCGTAAATAGTTGACATATGGCCAATACTATTTACTGCGATTACAATTTGAATTCCACAAAGTAAAAAGAACCATTTCTTTAAAATTAAATGGTTAGAGGGTAATCGATTGAACTTTTTAAATGTATTGTTGCTTTGAATTAAGAAGTAAGCAATGGAACCAATCGCGTATATTAATAAGTGTGCAGACCTTGAAAACAGGATGAACTCGAAAGAGGCAAATAAAAAGTTAAGCGAATAGTTTTCTGTAATATTTACTATCTCATGTGCAATTTTTGATTTTTGATCAAATGGCAGCGTTGTAAATGGCAAACAATTGAGCACAGTTAAGAATGCCGGCAACAAATGCAACCAATCCCATTTTTGCAATTTATTATTATCTGCCAAAGTGGTCTTAACATAATAGAATAGCAAGGGGCCAAGTAAATAAGATAAAGGCAGCCAATTGACAAAGGAAACACCCTCCCAAAAAATGTCTTTTGTAAAGTGAAGCCCAAAATAGACCATAACAACCAAGTTGCAGCATAAAAAAAACAGCGCTAAAAAAATATTGGATCTATTTAAAGAACTCAAATAGTATATAAGTATAAAAGAAGTAAAAATGCCAAAAAGAGGGAACACAATAGCCATAAAGGTCTGATTACTTGATGTTTAGTCATCAAGATACATAAAATGGGTTGCTAAAAATAGAATTTCGTCTAATTTTTAGCTTGTCTCCTAGAATCGAAATGTCCCTAATTTGTTCCATAATACCTTATTGGAACATCCTTATAGCCATTATATTGTGTTGAATGTCAACTTATTCGTTCTTTAGACATTCAATAATTAAAAAATAAAAACATGAAAAGAATTATTTTATTAGCAATTATCGCCATTTCGGTAGTTTCTTGCTCTCAAAAGAACGAAAACGCGTCTGCTTCCGCTGATCCACATCAATTTGGATTTAACTATGACAGCACAGCGCATATGGATCAAATTAAAGCAACTTTTAAGGATCTTGAAAATTATGATACAGCAAGTTATGTAGCAAAATATGCAGATACTGCTAAGTTTCATGACAATGGTAAATTGACAAATTTAGCAGAGAATGTGGCTTTACAGCAAGGTTTTATAGCTGCTGGAATTAAAGCTAAAGTGAAAGATGACTATGCAATGTGGAGTAGTCATTTTAATTTCAAAGACGGCAACCAAGGGGATTATGTGTATACTTATTTAACCGCGACTTTCACAAAGGGCGACAAGTCGGTGGATGTAGTAATGTTCCAAGCTGACTTATTTAACAAGGATGGTAAAATTGTTGAAGAGTGGTTGGTATATGATCCAACGAATATGGCTGCTTTACTTAAGTAATAATTATTGCTTTAACTATAAGAAAAAGCCCCGGCAGATTGCCAGGGCTTTTTGTATTTTTTCAACCTAAACTTTAAAATATTTATTTGCTTACACGCTTGTAAGTCTTGATACTAGTCACTTTATTTACTGTATCAACAATTGTTTGAGTAAACTCATCTGTACCATTGAATGTAACAGGGATATTGTATTTACCTGCCCATGCTTTGTTACTAGTAAATGTTAAATCTTCTGTTAAGTCATTGTTATTTAAAGTAAATGTGCCTTGACCTATCGCTTTTGTATAAGTAGTGCTTGTTGTATCTGCTAAGAATCTAGCAGCCCACATAAAATGACCAGCGTGGTAAATTTTATATTCATTGTAGGTATTAACAACAGAATCCTGTCCAGTTACATTGATGCTTTTTGTTTGGTGCCAAACTCCGTCTAATGCAGAAGTGCCTGAAGCAGCAATAGAGGTATAAGTTTCTTTTAAGTTCCATTTTTTACCATTCAACGTCAATTCAGGAATTGTTTGTGTATAGCCTTTGTCTGTTTGAGCAATTTCTAAATTAGCTACTTGTGTTGAATCAAGTGTGTTTGTATTGAAAATATTAGTTTCTACTACTTTGCCATCTGCAAAAGTGTAAGAACCAAGACCGAATCCAACTGAAGAATCCTTTGCTTGATAGATAAAGAAATAAGATTCAGGAGTGTACATTTTAAATTGTGTATTCCCTTCAGTAGCTAAAGTAACTGTTTCGGTTGTACCATCAGAAATAACAGCCTGGTCCATGCTGTAAACGCCGGTCATTGAAGCGTTCTTAGGTGACTGAGAACAGCTAGCCAATAATGCAGTCAAGGCAAAGCCTAAAAAGATGTTTTTTTTCATTTTTGTGTTTGATTTGTTAATTAAGCAATTAGATTCAAAATAGATCTTAGGGTAATAAAGTTAAAAGGTACAAGGTCCTTTTTAAGGTAACATTTGGCTTAAGATGTTCCCAAAAGGCCAAAAGGAACAAATTTTCAGTGATTTTATCTGAAATAACATCTTCTGGAAGCTAGATTCCTCCTTTACTTAAGAAACTAAAACAAGGAAGCCCGTCATTGACGGGCTTCCTTGTTTGGACTAAAAAGGTATTTTAAAAATTGTATTCTTTGTTTAAATCTGCAATGAGTTCATCAGCTGATTTATGTAAATTTCTTAACTGAGGGAGTCGAACATTGGCCAAAGAATTTCTGATATGATTTAACCTGTTTGAATATTCAGTTAAAACAATTGGATCTTTTGTCATTAATTGCACATTCGATTTTACGCTTGCGGTAGTTACATTTTGATAAAATCTATGATCAAATATGCTATAAGATTTATCTCTTGCTCTAATTTTATAATCTTCAACTGCTAATCCGGTATTTTTTATTGTTTCGGCTGCCTCCCAATAAGCGGCAATCTTATTGCTTAAATCTTGATTCTGAATGAGGCGCATTCCGCCCGCATTTTTTAATTGAGATGCCGCTCTTTCATTAATATTTAAAGGAAAATTTCCAAGTGTTTTTAAGTTTACTGCATAAAGTAGTTTTATGGTACTGTCATTCCATACGTTGTTGATTAACAAATTAGTGGACGTGTCAATTTTATAAACTTGATTTTGATCATATTCTTCAAGCATATTAAAAAATGCGGTATCTTTTTTCAAGTCTTCTAGCAGGCTCTGCATGTATTGCTCCGCTCTATGATTTTCTATCATATGCTCCCTTTGATTTTCTGCAAAAAAACCAAGCGTAACGGCCGCGAATAACATAATAAACTCAGTGATATATTCTTTCCAGTTTTTTGGCTTGTGGCTGTGGTGATGTACTTCCATTTTTTATTTTTTGAATGAGCAATTTATTTTACTTGTATTTTAAGTACTCCTTTTTAAATTATTAAGATGTTCCAAAATACCAATAAGGAACAAATTTAAACTTAAAACATTATATATTTCTTTATTATCTTTAATACCAATTTTTATATGGGCTTGATTACATGTAAATACAGCATAGATAAATATGTTACTAGTTGGCGGGTTTTGCCGTTTGTTTTTTTCTTAAGTAACTTAGCATAATGAATAAAAAAGTAGTCATTGTTGGGAGTACGGGTATGATCGGAGGGATTGTACTGCAATTATGTATGTCTAATAAGGACATTAATCAAGTGATTTCATTAGTTAGAAGGGCAACAAGTATCGATCACCCAAAATATAAAGAAGTTGTTGTTGATGATTTTTTGAATTATGACCAATATGTTCATTTATTCAACCAGGTGGATATAGTTTATTATTGTTTGGGGGCCTATACAGGATCTGTTCCGGCAGATGAATTTAGAATCATCAATTTTGATTATCCTTTTAATTTAGCAAAGTGTATTTATACTAATTCTCCAATAGCAACATTTTGTTTATTAAGTGGGCAGGGGGCAGATAGGACTGAAAAAAGCAAGTTACAATTTGCAAGAGACAAGGGGGCTATAGAAAATGCAATTGATTCATTAGGATTTAAAGCCTTTTATACATTTAGACCAGGATATATTTACCCAACGAAAAAAAGAAAGGAACCAAATTTCATGTATACTATATCTCGATTCTTTTATCCTATTATAAAATTACTAGGCAAGAACTTAAGCATCACCGATCAGCAACTTGCTAAAACAATATTTAAAGTGGGTATGAGTGGACATACGCACTCGATACTTGAAAATAAAGATATGAGGTTACTGAATTTGTAGCCTAAAACACGCCCTTATTCAATTGAATTAATAATTGGTTATTAAGTTCCTTTGCCCTTTGCATAATAAAAAGATAATAAGCACACCTGCTTTCTAATTTATTCACCGTCAATCTAAATTCTGGTGCGAGAATTGAATTCCTTAAACTTGGTATAGACTTAAAATCTTCTAATTGCATTTTTGTAGTCCTAGTCTGTCCTGGATATAAGGTGTCGGAACGATCCATGTAGCCATAATTAAATGACTTGTTCATGAATTCATTCACGTCATCATCAAGCACCTTATTATTTACGACCAACTTGCCATACAGCGCTTCATAATATTGGGCAATTAATTTTTTAGTTTCAAAGTTTTCAATATTACTTAAACTGCCCGATGCTATTGTGTTTTTATAAGAAGCGTTATTTATAAATAACCCAATGCCGAATACAGCATTTGAATAAGTGTTGACAATTGAATCTACTGCGATATTTTCATTTAGTTTTTGATTTTGATAAGCAAGTGAAATGTCTTTAATTATTTCAAAAACGTAAAATGAATTTTTATATTCATTGATTCTAGCCTCAATTTCGATCGAATCTTGTTTGAGATCATCTATCATCGCCATGAGATTCTGATCCTTGCGGTGTTCTATGATTTGATGCTCTCTTAAATTTTCTGCGAGAAATCCTAGCGTAACCGCTGCAAACAGCATAATGAATTCAGTAATATACTCTTTCCAATTTTTAGGTTTGTGGCTGTGGTGATGTACTTCCATAAAGTTTTGTTATGGTTGTAAATATCAAACTTTTTAGACAGAAAGCAAAAACGGACTTACGATTGTTTTATCGTAAGTCCGTTTTTATAAGTTAAATAGATGCTTCAAATAATTTAGCATCTAATCATATTCAACAGATTGTATTTATTTTGGCAATACAACTGCATCAACAACATGGATCAAGCCATTGTTTGCAGCAAGATCTGTAGCCACTACTGTTGAAGTAGCACCTTTTTCGTCTGTTAGGATTACTTTTCCTTCTTTGATAGAAGCTACTAAGTTACCACCACTAACTGTTTTTAAAGTTACAGAACCACCGCCATCTTTAATTGCTTTAACAACAGCTGTAGCATTAAAACTTCCAGCAACAACGTGGTAAGTTAAAATTTTAGCTAAAGTAGCTTTGTTCTCAGCTTTTAATAAGTACTCTACTGTTCCTGCAGGTAATTTTGCAAATGCAGCATTAGTTGGAGCAAATACAGTAAAAGGTCCTGCGCTTTGTAAGGTAGCAACTAAGTCAGCAGCTTTTACAGCAGCAACTAAAGTTGTATGTTCTTTTGATCCTACAGCAACGTCAACAATTGTTTTTTGAGCGTTTACAGTGATGATGCTTGCAATAACTGCAACAAATGCAAGTAATAAGTTTTTGATTTTCATATTTTATGTTTGCTATTATAACATAGATAACTGTAATTTGTTCGGCTTAAAATGTTAAACAATGAAATTGGTTCGTTAGAAGGTTGATTGTCAAGTTAATAGTTGTAAAACAATTTTCAATGAACTACTTAGCACTATTAAAGTGTATATTTATAGATAATCACAAAATAAGCATGTTAAAAAAATTTACAACTTCAGATATTCTAATGCTTATTGCAGCATTTTCTTCTTTGATATTTTCAGAACTATTATGGTTTAAAGGCGAAAAAGAAGCGGCAATATTTATAGGGTTATGGGTTCCTTCAATCTTAGGGTTTGCGATTTTTTTAAAATTAATAAACAATAAAAATGATTGAGATCATACCTTATTTTGCAGCATTCGTAACCTTGTTATTTGGCGTAGGATTTATATTATCCCTTAATAAATACAAAGGGTATAAATAATTAAATCATAAAAATTCAAAATCCAACATTTGACCGCAACTTTTGTTATTTAATATATCAAAAGAAATATTATGACATTTCAAGAACAACTTGACCATTTAATTATAGAGCAGCAGTCAATACCTGAATCATTTAAACTTCCAGCATTCATTGAACAAAAAACCTATCTATCTGATGGCGAGTTAGTTACATGGGATGGGCCAACACATGAAGTTTTTTCTCCTATATGTATGCAAACAGCAGAAGGCGCAAAGCGAATTAAAATTGGATCTTACCCTATCTGTACAGAGAAAGAAGCTAAGATTGCATTAGACGCAGCTTGTAAAGCCTATAACGATGGAAGGGGTGAGTGGCCAACGATGTCTGTTGCCCAAAGAATTCATTGCGTTGAACATTTCATCACAAAAATGTTAGCACAAAAAGAGATTGTGGTTAAGTTGATTATGTGGGAAATTGGCAAAACCTATACAGACTCAGAAAAAGAATTTGACAGAACAGTTGAATACATTTATGCAACGATTGAGGCTTTGAAAGATATTGATAGAGACTCCTCTAGGTTTACAATAGAGCAAGGGATTGTGGCACAAATAAGAAGATCCCCATTGGGTGTTGTTTTGTGTATGGGCCCTTTTAATTATCCCTTGAACGAAACATTCACTACATTGATTCCTGCAATCATCATGGGTAACACTTTATTATTCAAGGCGCCAAAGCACGGTACCTTATTGCACTACCCAATGTTAGAAGCATTTAAAACCTGTTTCCCTAAAGGTGTTGTGAATACAATTTATGGAAGAGGTAATGTGATCATTCCACCCTTAATGGAGTCAGGCAAAATCAATGTACTGACATTAATTGGTTCAAGTAAGGTAGCGAATCAATTAAAAAAACTACATCCAAAAGTAAATCGTTTAAGAGCAATCTTAGGATTAGATGCAAAAAACGCTGCTATAATCACAAAGGATGCAGATATTAAGTTAGCAGTTCAAGAGTCTGTATTAGGCGCACTTTCATTCAATGGCCAAAGATGTACAGCTTTGAAAACAATATTTGTTCACCAGTCTATTGCTACTGAGTTTATTACCTTATTGAAAGAACAAGTTGCAAAATTACAATTTGGATTGCCTTGGGAAAAAGGTGTTACTTTAACGCCACTTCCTGAACCGGGTAAGCCAGCTTACTTAAATGATTTAATAGAAGATGCAAAGTTACATGGTGCAGCTGTGATGAATGAGCATGGTGGAACAATAAAAGAAACATTTTTCTATCCTGCAATTTTGTTTCCAGTGAATCATAAAATGAAAATTTATACCGAAGAACAATTTGGTCCAATTATTCCGGTTATACCATTTGAAGACATAGAAGAACCCATTCAATATATTATTGAATCAACACATGGGCAGCAGGTTAGTTTGTTCTCAAAAAATAAATCTGAGCTCGCTAGCTTGATTGATCCGTTGGTGAATCAAGTGAGTAGGGTGAATATTAATTGCCAATGCCAGAGAGGTCCGGATAGTTTCCCATTCACTGGACGAAAAGATAGCGCAGAAGGAACTTTGTCTGTGGTGGACGCACTAAGGTCGTTCTCAATTAGGTCTCTAGTAGCTGCAAAATTAACCGAGGAAAACAAACACATCATCAATGACATCGTATCCTCTCAGCATTCAAACTTCTTAAGTACTAAGTTTATTTTTTAAACAAATTTGATTGCGTCGATCTCCTATGAATAGATTCTGAGGTTATTACCAGACAAGTCAGTTTTATATTGCTTTAATGGTGCGCCAGCAGGACCATTGGTAACAGCGCCCGAAGTGCTAAAAGTAGAGCCATGACCAGAGCAATAAAAACGATTGTTATTCGCTTGAAAATCTAATGTAACTTGTTGATGGGTACAAATTGAACTAACCGCAATAAACTCATTCGTTAATGTTCTAGCGATAATAATATTGTTGGTTCTATCTACGTAGAAACCTCCTGCAGTATTTAAGTTTGTGTAAGGACTGACTGTGATATTGATTGTAAAATCAACATTCTTTATTGTGTTGTTGTTTGAACCACTTGGAGTTGTAGGTGCTGGGTCATCTGATTTAGAGCAAGATTGCATACAGCCAAAAATGAGTACAGAAGCAGCACTCAAACCCACTTTTTCAATGAAATCCTTCCTTTCCATGATTATAGTTTTAAATTAAACAATCAATCAGGTAATTTTGTTTATAAAATTGGACTTCTTTCATCTTAAAAATTTCTTTCTAATGTATAACTATTTGAATCCCAAATTTTTGAAAAAGGCCTATATATTAATTGTACTCGTAAGCTGTTTGGATACCGCCCATGCACAGACTGATTCACTTTTACAATCCATCTTAACTGATGAAAAAATAGATACGCAGCTTATTGCGCCCTCCAAAATGCTTTTTACGCAACAACTGGTTTGGGGGAATAACGGATTGCTTAAGAATAGATATGGTGGTATAGAAGATTTAGTTGAAAGGAGAAAAATTGACTTAAGAATAAGAAGAAAGATGTTGCAATTACATCAAATAGGAGGCTTTGTAACTTTAGGTGGTATGTTAGCACAGGGAATTATTGGAAGTCAATTATATAATGGCTCCTATAAATTAAAAGAAACACACGAAAAACTGGGTATGGCTGTCAATCTTTCATACGGATTCACAGCAATCAATGGTTTATTCACGCCGCCATCTACCTTTAAAAGAGATAAAAAATTAACTTCAATCAGATTACATAAATGGCTTGCAGTAGCACATCTTTCAGGTATGCTTGCAACTAATATACTAGCATCTCAAATAGATAATAATTACGCCCTTAAACCTTATCATCGTGCTGCCGCTTATACAAGCTTTTTTAGTTTAGCCGCAGCAATGGTGGTTATTAAATTTTAAATTATGATTTTACAAATTTTACTTTCATTTATATTTCCCTTGTTCTTTCAGAATCCAACTTATGAAGCTAACGCATCTTCAATTAGTTATTCAATGCGTCATAAATTACATAGTTGGGAAGGCGTAACGAAAGATTTTAAAGTAGCTACAAAATGGAATGAGCAAAAAAAAGAAATCGAACAAATTTCAATCGTGGTGGGTGTGGCCTCCTTTAATAGCGGTCTTTCAAGTAGAGACAGCCACATGCTTGAAGTATTAGATGCGTTAACTTACCCTAGAATAGTATTTAGTAGTTCTACTGTACAATATACACCAGATGGGATTATAGTAAAAGGTAAATTACAATTTCATGGAATTGAGCGCATGATTGAAACCAAAGTAAAACAGGAGAAAGTCAATAACAAATGGGTATTTAGTGGTCGACTTCCTATATTATTAGAAGACTATAAAGTTGAAAGACCAAGTTTATTATTTGTTAAAGTAGATAATCAAGTGTTAATTGATTTCCAAGTAATTTACAAGGATGTGAATTAGTTTTGAAGCAACGTATTAATATAGTATGGATTAAGAGAGATATTCGTTCACAGGATCATCTCCCATTACATGAGGCAGAAAAAACTGGCTTGCCTTATATTATACTATATGTGTTTGAGCCATCTATGATGGACTATCCAGATACGAGTTTAAGACATCTGCAATTTCAGTATCATTCTTTATTAGATTTAAATAAGCGCTTAGCACCATATCAACGTGCAGTTTTTATTTGTCAAGCCGAGGTGCTTGAGGTGCTCGCATTCATATCTACCAAATATGCCATTGCAAATTTGTTTAGCTATCAGGAATCGGGTATTCAAAAAACATATGATCGGGATATAGCTATTACAGCTTATTGTAAAAACAATCAAATAGTATGGAAAGAATATCAGCGAGATGGCATTGTGAGAGGTATAAAAAACAGGACTGGATGGGATAAGCAATGGTATCAGACGATGCACGAGCCCATTGTGGTAAATCAATTTACGCAAGAATCTTTGTCAATAGTAGAAAATCCTTACCAGCTTCAGTTAGATTTAAAATCAAAATTAGAACCTTACCCATCCAGCTTTCAACCAGCTGGAGAAACCTATGCTTTTAAATATCTACAATCATTTGTAGCGGAAAGGGGAATAAACTATAGTAGACATATAAGTAAGCCAAATGAAAGTCGAATAAGTTGCGCAAGAATTTCACCCTATTTAAGCTGGGGGAATCTTTCAGTTAAACAGGCCTATCAGTTTATCTATCAAAGCGCAAGATCTTTAAATAATAAACGACCTTATACAAGCATGCTTACTAGGCTAAAATGGCATTGTCATTTTATGCAAAAATTTGAAATGGAATGCAGCTATGAAGTACAATGTTTGAACGCAGGTTATGCTTTATTAGCCCATACAAAAAATGAGCAATTGATTGAAGCATGGAAAAAAGGACAAACAGGTTTCCCACTCATAGATGCCTGTATGCGTTGTCTTGAAGCAACGGGATGGATCAATTTTAGAATGCGCGCCATGTTGGTTAGTTTCTTTTGCCATCATTTATTCCAAGATTGGAGGGATGGCGTATACCATCTAGCCAATTTGTTTTTGGATTATGAGCCTGGTATTCACTATCCACAGTTCCAAATGCAAGCGGGTACCACAGGAATGAATACTATTCGCATTTACAATCCTGTCAAACAAAGTTTGGAGCATGACCCAGAAGGGGTGTTCATTAAAAAATGGGTGCCAGAACTTTCTAGTCTACCTAGTTCGCTCATCCATGAGCCGTCTAAGATGAGTTTGATGGACCAAGCATTTTATGAAATTGAACTTGGAAAGACCTATCCTATGCCGATTGTAGATCTTGAAGCAGCCGGCAGACATGCAAGAGATACTATTTGGGCAATGAAAAAGCATGACTTGGTTCGAGCAGAAAATAAAAGAATACTCGCAAGACATTGTCGATAATTAAAATGCCATCAGTCAGTTCCTGTTGTCAGTTGTACTGTCATATCATTTGCTAAAACCTTCTTTTCTTTAAACATATTATTAGAATACAAATTAAGTAGTTTAGCTTTGCACCTAAATTTTCACAATGGCTGTTTTGGATGGCATAATGGAAATTAAAAAGCTTGCCATTGTCAAATTAAACCCCCTGAAATAAACATCTTAGTGTCTTCAAAAAAAGTAATTATTATTGGCGCCGGAGTAGGTGGTATGGCAACTGCCATTAGACTCAACTTACTTGGGTATACTGTACAAGTTTTTGAAAAGAACGATTACCCAGGAGGGAAGTTGAGTCATTTTGAAACCAATGGCTATAGATTTGATGCCGGCCCTAGCTTGTTTACTTGTCCTTATTTAATAGAGGAACTTTTTGACTTAGCAAAAGAACCTATCGCGTCTTATTTTGAATACCAAAAATTAGAGCTGGCCTGTAAATATTTTTATGATGATGGCGTTTGTATTCAAGCTTATACCAATAAAGACGCTTTTGCTGCAGAACTGCAAGCAAAGACAAATGAGCCTTCTGAAAATTTGTATCAATATTTAAATCATGCATCCAGTGCATACAATCATATTGGTCTCATTTTTTTACGCCATTCTTTACATGCGATTAAAACACTTTTTACCGCACCTATTTTTAAAGCAATTGATAGGTTAAAACTGGCTTATCTATTTAAGTCTTTAAACGATTACAATGCAACTGCATTTAAGTCACCAAAACTTGTTCAGTTATTTAATCGATTTGCCACCTACAATGGCAGCAATCCTTATAAGGCGCCAGCCATGTTATCCATGATTGCACATCTAGAACACAACGAAGGTGCATTTTATCCAAAAGGGGGCATGATTAGTATTACTAATGCCTTGTACCGTTTAGCTGTTAAGTTAGGCGTTCAATTTACTTTTGGACAATCCGTTCAACAAATCATCACCGAAAACAACCAAGTGAAAGGTGTAATGGTTGAAAATGAACAACTTGATGCAGAAATTGTTGTGAGTAATATGGATGTTTATTTCACTTACAAAAATTTACTACAAGATGCTACTAGGGCTGCTAAAGTAAAAAAGCAAGAGAGAAGTAGTAGTGCATTCATTTTTTATTGGGGTATGGATAAGTCTTTTCCTACATTGGATTTACACAATATATTTTTCAGTACAGATTATAAAGCAGAATTCAACGCCCTCTTTAATACTGGCTTACCATTTGAAGATCCAACGGTGTATGTCAATATCACGAATAAATTAGAGCCAGGTAAGCATGCACCCTTAGGTAAAGAAAACTGGTTTGTGATGGTGAATGTACCTGCAAACACTGGGCAGGATTGGAATGCTTTAGAGCAGTTTTATAGACAAGCCATTATTCATAAATTAAATAAAATACTAGGGGATAATATAGAGCCATATATAGAAGTGTCCAAACTGCTATCGCCGGTGACAATAGAATCTAGAACGGCTTCTTATATGGGTTCGCTTTATGGCACTAGTTCCAATAGTAAGATGGCCGCGTTTATGCGCCATCCTAATTTTAGTAAAAAAACAAGTGGCCTCTATTTTGTAGGCGGAAGTGTACATCCTGGTGGTGGCATACCGCTTTGCTTGTCAAGTGCAGCAATCGTGTCTAATTTAATTCAAGACAAATACCATTCTTAATAGAACAATGCCTTATATAAAAAAATATAACCCACTTTATCTAGCCTTACTGTTTCATATCACTGGCGTGCTAGGTATTTTATTTACCCCATTTAAAGACTGGTTTGTCATTAGCACACCGCTTGTTCTATTGACCATGTTCATATTACTTGCCAATACCCAAATTAAATTATCCAAAACGTATATATTGTTTTTCTTGATAGCTTTTGCAATAGGCATGACAACCGAAGTTATTGGCGTCAACACAGGACTTTTATTTGGTGACTATCAATATGGTCAAGTACTTGGTCCAAAGCTTTTTGGTGTTCCTTTATTGATAGGATTAAATTGGTTTGTGATTGTATTTTGTTCGGGGTCTCTTCTTGCCCAATGTATAGATTTGCTTCAAACAAAGTTGAATTTCAACATGGCAGCCGCTACTTCAACTTTTGTTGTGGTATTAGGTGGTGCGGCAATTGCAACTTGTTTTGATTTTATATTAGAACCTGTTGCGGTGAAACTGCATTTTTGGTCCTGGGGAAATGGCCATATCCCTTTGTTCAATTATGTTTGCTGGTTTATTATTAGTGCTATTTTATTGGGTGTTAAAGTGTATATCGAAAAGATGCGAGTGAACACATTTGCAACAAGTCTACTCCTTATTCAGGCTGCATTTTTTATGCTACTTAACTTGTTTTTATAAAAAGGTACTTTCAAAAATAAATTATAACCCCCTCCTATGAATACAATGTACCAATCAGTCAATGTTTTTAATGAACCTTTAATGGTTTGCGGTACAAGTCCAATGACCGGAGCCTACAGAGATGGCTGTTGTAACACGGGCGTACATGACAGCGGTACACATACTGTGTGTGCAGTTGTGACAGATGCGTTTTTACAATATTCAAAAAGTCGAGGCAATGACTTAACTATGGATTATCCTGCGACTGGTTTTAAAGGTTTAGTGGAGGGAGATAAATGGTGCCTTTGTGTATCTAGATGGATAGAAGCCTATCGAGCAAATGTGGCACCACCAATTATCTTAAAGGCAACGCATATTAAAACTTTAGAGTCTATTTCATTAGAAGAATTATTAAAGTTTGAGTATAAATCAACTACTAATGAATAATTTAAATAGGGATTGAGGGTTCGGACAGCAGTAGATAAAATCTAGTAGTGTACTCCTGTTAATTAGGACTAGATTTTACTTTATTTCTGACTTTAAAATTTTAATTAGTTTCTCATTATTTTTCTGAGCACTTAATAAACTTGTTCGATAGATAAATAAAAAGTTATAATATTTTTGCACTTCAAAAATAAATTCATCTGATTCTATCATCGTCCTTGTTTTGTTTAAACTCAACATAAAATTTTGATAGCTTTGTGCATCGTTTAGTTCATGCTCATTTGAAAAATTTTGATAATCTCTAATTAATTTGCCAAGGCCAATTGGGTAATAGTTGTTAAATACAATTCCTACTTGATCAAAAAATTCATTGGCAGCTTCAATTGATTTAAAATCTACTTCGTAATAACTTGCCAAGGTGTTTTTTAATTCGCCTTCTTCTACATAACTTAATAAACCGCTGGATTGCATATTTTTAAAGGAACTATTGTTCATGTATAGTGTAGTAGAATAAGCAATAAATTGCGGCGTATTTTTAATTGAATCCATTAATTGCGCTTGGCTTAATTTTTTTGTCTTTGCCAGGTACAAGTAATTATTAATTCTATTATATCTTTTGATGCAACTGTCTTCCACTGCAATTACTCTAGAAATATCCGTCGAATCTGCTTGTAAATCTTTTAAAATAGCAATTTTATTTTGCTCTACCCTATGGTTCATGATCTGATGCTCCCTTAAATTTTCTGCAAGAAATCCGAGTGTAACCGCTGCAAACAACATGACAAACTCAATAATATATTCGGACCATTTCTTTTTATGTGTTGGGTGGTGTGGGTGATGTACTTCCATGATATTTTAATGTGAATATTTTTGTTCAATTAGTGTAAGTAATTCTTTTCCTTGTTCTTTTAATTTAATTTGAAAGCGTAAACCTACCGTAATCCTTTCTTGTCTAAAATGCCAAGTTTTAGCTAAAGCTTTCATTTGTTCATTTGTAATTTTTGTATTCTCCAATTCATTTTTAATTAGCTCATCATAATTGTGGTAATTTTCATATCTACCTGGATGTACTATGGTATCCATTTTCGTCATATTTTTTAACTCATTTTCACTAATGTATTTAGAAAATGAAATTGGAAAAATATTGGCTAATGCAGGTCTAAATTCATTATTATAATGATCTGTCTCCATAATTGATCGTAGTTCGGCAAAATTTGCGTTTTCTTCATATCTTAATACAGCATTTAATATTTCTTTATCCTGAATATACCTGAGGGCACCTGTATTTTTCATTTGTTCAAATATGGTCTTTTTATTAACGAATCGATAAACCCAGAGGTCTATTGTTTCTGCTAATACTTTTAAATCTATTTCATTTTTTAGAAATCCATGACTGAATGAAAGTGAGTCAAAATAGTGTGCGATGCGTGAATTATTTATAATCAAAGAATCTAGTTGTGCCTGATTTTCTTTCACATCGCTTATAAATGCATGCATTAGTTCTTCGGATCTTTCATTTTCAATGTGTTTTTCTCTCAAATTTTCTGCGATAAAACCCATACTTACTGCCAAGAAAAGCATTAGAAATTCAATGATATACTCTTTCCATTTTTTTGGATGATGTGAGTGATGATGCACTTCCATATTGATTATTTATTTGAGTAGGAAAGAAACACCATTTATAGACCTAAAGCCTCTTTTTACTTTAACGATTTGTTCCTTTGTGGGGTATTGGAACAAGTTTTGATTTATTTGATCTTATAGATCAAAGCGATATTCCAAAGAAAATCCTTGCCACCTGTAATTTTTGTGTTTAAGGTTTGGTTGATGGTTGATTGAAGGCTAAAAGGAGATTTTTTATGACTCAATGTTCCATTGGCTGTAAAGTAGGTGCCTTCCTTTTTATCTAAATATAAATAATAGACTGCTGGCGTCAAACTCAATTTAATTTGATCACTCAAAGGCAAATTAGCCACACTCAAATATATATTTATAAAATGGGTGGTCTGAGGACCGTCATCTTGCAAGCCATTGCCTTGCAAATAATATACCCCAGTGTTTATGTTTTTACTCAGGTTGATATTTGGTGCTAATTCCCAAGCTAAAAATCTTCTGAGTTGATAAATCTCAAGTGATTTACCACTTTCAATAATTTGTTTAGGGTACCAATTCACTGCTGGATGAATCCCTGTTCTAAGCGAGAATCTTCCTTTGTTAATAGCGGCATATCGAAACCATAATAACATACTTCCTTTCTTGCCATCAGGTGCTAATCGAATATCTGGTTCAACACTTAAATTTTCTTTTTTCCAACTCATTTGAGTAGTTATTGCAGGACTGTTAAAAGAAAAGGACGGTATGATGGAAAAGCCGTTATTGGTATAACCAATATTCCCAGCATAAACTATTGCAGGTTTGATTGGTGTTGTATTGTTTTGCGCATGTATATTTAATTGAAGAATAGATAGAAGGATAACTACTATTGATAATTTAATTACTTGAGTCGAGCTGCTTTTAATGAACATTTACATTTCTTTTATCATTAGGAATACACAAAAATACCTATTACAGTTGGCAATTAAATTACCCAATTTACTGAATTAAATACCATTATTACTGACTTATACTTTTTTATTTACTTGAATAATCTATGAGCCATCTTTTGCAAATATTTTAAAATTGCCCTGTCCTGTTACATTATATTAGTTTCTTTGTTCCCTTCCGCCATTTCGGTACAATGTTTCCTCCTTTTTGAATCATTTGCAAATCGTTACTAGGTAAATTCACGGCTCAAATTAAAACCCAAATTATGAAAAAAGTATTTCTAGGATTACTTGTAGCGGCCTCTTTTACAGCTTGCACAAGTGCTGAATCAAAGACAACAGAAACAGTTGAAGCTACAACTGAAAAAGTTGAACACCTTTACAAACCAACTTACACAGACAACTTTAAGATTGGGGATCAAAAAAACGTAATGTTGGCTGAGCAATTTCACAAAGTATTGTTTGAGAAAGATTTTAAAGCAGCTGGAGATATGATCTCAGATACTGCTACTTATAATGCAGAAGATGGTACAGTTATCAAAGGGAAAGCAGGCATTTTGGAATATATGGAAAAAGGCTTTGCTGGTGTTACTTTTAAAAACTACAAAATTGCTGTAATTTTCCCTGTTGTTGCTGAAAACGGACATCAATGGGTTGATATCTGGGATGAGGCAGAATTAGTATTTGCTGACGGTAAGTCACAAAAGTTCCAATGGATGGATGCATTTAGATTTGAGAACGGAAAAATCGTACACTTTGTAGGATTTGGTAAAGCTGTAAAAAATTAGTTGCATCGTAATTTAAGTTTGGAAAAAATAAAAAGAGGCTCCTAGCAATAGGTGCCTCTTTTTATTTGATATTGGCCGATTTGTCTAAATATAAACTTATACCCTATCCGGTAAACCCAGCAACGATAAAGTTGTTTGTTTTCATTATATGAAGTTTTGGTATTTTAATTTAACTTTTTTTCAAAATTGTTCAGTTTTAGTTTTACAATTTGTATTTATAACAGATAGTCAATAAATATAAAATTATATTTTACTTTATTGAACCCATTTATTGATGATGCTTCTGAATATGCTTTATTGCAGCTATACACATCATTTCTAAAATATCTAAATTAAGGTCTGATATTTTTTTGAAATAAATACATGACTTGCCCATTGTAAACTTTCCTAATTTGCCAAGTAATTGCTTGTGTTCATCTTCTGGGGTGATTACATAAAGTGAAAATTCTTTTTTTCTTGGTGAAAAACCAATAATTAAACTATCGCCTTCATGACCACTTGCATATTTGTAATGATAAGTTCCAAAACCAATGATTGTTGGTCCCCACATTTCCGGCTCGAAACCGGAACATTTTTTCATAAGTTCAATTAGTTCGAAACTATCATTTTTCATTTGTTCATTTTCAACATAAGTATTGATGAACTCTTTTACACTTTCAGTAGTACGAGTAGTTTTATTTTTTGAAGGCATATATCTTACTTATTGAATATTTGATATTGTAAAATAATTAAAACTCCAATAACCCCAATATCCCCCTGTTTTCACTCTAAAAACAAAAAACCTGGCCAAAACTTGCCCTAAACAAAAAGGGTCTACACTTTTAACAGCATGAACCCTTGATAATCTTGCCTTACGGCTGTGGGCCTACCTTGGCCTGATCCTGGGAGATCCTGTTTATGAAAGTTTAAAGTTGTATTACATAACTTTTCATTTATTGATAATTAATATAGTAAATATTTGAAATAGAGTTATATTTCTCATGATTCATCTTCTTTAACCCGTTTTGCGTGAAAACCTGACAAAGAACCTAATTGAAAAATAAGAATTGAAAACCGTCTTATTTTAAATAATATTGCAAGATTAAGTATTTGTATAAATTAGAATTACAAAATGAGTAAGACAATTTTAATAACAGGAACAAGTCAAGGTGTTGGACATGCTTTAGCTAAATTATTCCTAATTCATGGGTACAATGTTATTGGCACTAGTACAACAGGAATTGATAATATAAATGAACATAATTACAAATCTTACTCATTAGACCTATCAAATTCGGATTCAATTGCTGCATTTGAAAGAAACCTTGTTAATGAAAATACCCCAATTGATATATTAATTAACAACGCTGGAATTGGGCCTGATTTAGATTTTGAATTGCCAGAAGCAATTTCTTTCCAAAAAACGTTTGATGTTAATGTAAAAGGAACTACATTTTTTACCGAACAGATGCTAAAGCATTTAACCATTGGCGGCAAAATAATCAATATATCCTCTAAAATGGGATCAATTGATGTATGCGAAAAAAGTGATTCAGTTGCCTATAGAATGTCTAAGGCTGCACTTAATATGTATACTAAAATTTTAAGTAATAGACTAGAAGGCAAACAATTTGTTGCTTCTGTGCATCCAGGTTGGGTAAGGACTAATATTGCAAAGAGTAATATCAATGGACGATTGTCGTCTGAAGAATCTGCTCAAAAAGTATTTGAATTTATCTCAAGTGATTTCAAAACTGGAACTTTTTGGAATGCAGAAACAGGTGCGGACTGTACATGGTAAAATTTTAAAGTTTAATTCCAGCCTTGGAGTCCACTTTTCCGTTTAAACATAAAAATCGAACATAAACAGAAAGTAATATATAATAAATCTCATATTTGTCATTTAGTTGTATAAATTTGTAATACCTGTTCCCCCAACAGTTAACTGACTTAAAACATTCATTTTATGAGGGGGATACTTTCAATTATTTTCACTGTAAT